>JRYL01000457.1_pt1 | contig 84370 bp, 117 predicted proteins | sample 235391 | NCBI WGS metagenome assembly JRYL01 (sample SAMN03074223, study PRJNA261481) | activated sludge metagenome | biome: Wastewater Treatment Plant; feature: Wastewater; material: Activated sludge; isolation source: activated biomass of a wastewater treatment plant treating wastewater from... ...
TGAAGGTGAAGGTGAAGGCGACGACGAGGAAACCATGGGCAAGTCCTTCGCGCTCAAGCTCGAGGACGGCACCGAGCTGGAGGCGATCGACGGCACCGAGCTGGTCAAGTCGCTGATGGCCCGCGTCGAATCGAATGAAGGCACGGTCATGAAGGCGCTCGGCACCGCCGTGGATCTGCTCGGCAAGCAGGGCAACATGATCAAGAGCCTGCAGGACGAGGTGAAGAAGCTCGCCGGCGAGGGCCGTGGCCGCAAGACCGTCGTTTCGGTTTCCGAGAAGCCGGTCGCTGGCGCCACCATGGCGAAATCGCAGGGCGCGGCAGACGGCCTGTCCGCAAACGAATTCATGGCTAAGGCGCTCGCAGCTCAAGCGTCCGGACGCCTGACCGGGCTTGACGTGGCCCGGGCCGAGTCCGCGCTGAACAAGGGCCTCCCTGTTCCGCAGGACGTGGTTAATCGCGTCATCCAGTAAAACCCGCTGGCATTTTCAAGAGGAAAAACAGCAATGCTCAACCCGCAAATGTTCCAAGCTGCCGCCGGCGGGCAAGTCGTGTCCGGCGAGATGGCGTTCGGCGATGTCGCCGAGCTGCGCAAGGCGCTCGAGGCCGGTTACGGCACCGACGTCTCGACGCTGACCGGCGGTGGTGCCCTGCGCATCCAGTCGCTGGAAAAAACCATGATGGCCACCATTCAGGAGAACAAGCACTTCGCTCTGTTCAACGAGCTGGCCAAGACCAACGCCGGCGCGACCGTCGACGAATGGACCGAGCAGTCGTCTGTTGGCGGCCGTCTGGGTGGCTCGACCAACACCGAAACCGGCAACATCCAGTCTGCTCAGGGCCAGTACAACCGCCGCGTCGGCATGGTCAAGTACCTGATGACCCGCCGCGAGGTGTCGTTCGTCCAGACCCTGCAGAACGCGATCGCCGACGCCGAGGCGACCGAAGCTCAAGCCGGCGCGCTTCAGCTCCTGACCGACGCCGAGTTCCTGTCCTTCGAGGGCAACAGCTCGGTGGTGCCGACCGAATTCGACGGCATCGACGCGCAGCTCGCCGACGGCGTTGCGACCGGCCAAGTCTCCGGCGACAACGTGCTCGACGCGCAGGGCGCCTCGCTGGCCTCGATCGATCTGGTGAACCGCGCTGCGGCCCACATCGCCGGCTACGGCAACTTCGGCACGCCGACCCACATCTTCCAGTCGCAGCTCACGCAGGCTGACTTCGACACCGGTCTGGATCCGGCCTTCCGCGTGCCGCTGAACGACGTTCCCAACGGCGGCATCTCGCTCGGCGCGCCGGTGGTCGGTATCCGCACCTCGTGGGGCAACATCAAGACCGTGGCCGACGTGTTCATCCGCGACGAGCGCCAGAAGATGCCGCTGCAGGTGACCGCGCCCGCGCTCGCCACCGCATCGGACGGCCTGAAGCCCGCCTCGGTGACCCCGGACGCCTCAGTCTCGGATGCGTCCTCGATGTTCGGCGCGACTCGCGCCGGCAACTACTACTACCTCGTCACCGGCATCAACGCCGCCGGCGAGTCGACCGGCGTTGTGACCGCTCAGGTCGCCGTGGCTGCTGGCAAGAAGGTCGCCCTGACCATCGCCGCCTCTGCCGGCGGTCAGGAGACCGGCTACGTGATCTACCGTTCGCGCCTGAACGGTACCAACGCGCCGACCGACTTCCGCCAGATGGCTCGCGTTGCCAAGGCCGGCGCCACGACCGTCTACACCGACCTGAACCGCGATATCCCGGGTTCGACCAGCGCCTACATCCTGAACATGGCGCCGGGCGCTCAGGCCATCACGTGGCGTCAGCTGCTGCCGATGCTGAAGTTCCCGCTGTACCCGACCGTCTCGGCGGTGGTGCCGTGGGCTCAGCTGATGTTCGGCTACCTGCGCATCTCCAAGCGTCGCCACCACGTCCGGATCAAGAACATCGTTCCGAACGGCGCCGCGTGGAAGCCCTTCAACTGATGAACTGAAACAGGAGGGCCCTTCGGGGCTCTCTTGATCAGTAGGAGATCGCAATGCCCAAGAAGGTTATCTGCAACCTGCCGAACGCCAGCGAAGAGATCAACGGCATCAAGTTCGTGCACACCGAGGAAGGCGTCATTTCCGCCGACGTTCTCGAGGACGCCGTGGCGAAGCAGTTCGACGGCATCCCCGGCTACACGCTGGTCGACGCCGAGCCGGCGAAGGTCGCCAAGGCCGCCAAGAAAGCCGAGAGCACCGGCGATGCCGGCGCCGAAGGCGGGAAGGAGTAATCCATGAGCGCAACCCGCAACCTCGACCCCAAGGACGTGCTGAACCGCGCCATGCCCGCCAACGCGCGCGTGCAGCTCGGTGACGTGATCGACGAGCTGATCACCAAGCACAACGCCCTTCTGGCGAAGCTGGACCTCGACGCCGGCGTCACCGATACCAACTACACGGCGACCCTGAAGGTCAAGACGCTGGCCGAGCGCGCCTGATCGTTCTGGCGCATCACGAAGAACCCGCCCACGAGGCGGGTTTTTTGTTGTCGTGACTTCATGATGGCTGCTGATCCATTTCATCCTCTCGGAGCACAACATGACCGTCCAATGGAGCACCGCTGTCCGCAACGCCGTCCTCGATGCGTGGGAAACCGCGATGGGCGCCAGCATCAAAGTTCAGCTTCGTTCGGGCGCGGCGCCGGCAAACTGCGCGGCGGCCGATGCCGGCACCCTGATCGCTGAATTCCCTCTGTCCGCCGATTGGGCGTCCTCTGCCGCGAACGGCATCAAGGGACTGTCTGGCCTGCCTCTGTCGGTGAATGCCGCTGCCGCCGGCACGCTCGGCCACTACCGTTTCAAGGACTCGGCCGGCGCCACCTGCCACGAGCAGGGTACGATCACGGCCACCGGTGACGGCGGCGACATGACCGTCGACAACACTTCGGTGAACGCAGGTCAGCAGATCCAGATCACCGCGTACTCGAAGACCGCGCCCGGGGCATGATGAAGAACTGCCTCACCGCTGCGCTCGATCGCTGGCACCAGCAGGGCGGCTACATCGTCCTGCGAAAGTCGGCCGCGTGCGCTTGGCCTCACGTCCTGCATGTCGGCGACGAGGGGCTGCAGCACTTCGCGCCGGGTGCGCCGCTTGGGCATCCGGTGCGGGCGCTGATCGGGTTTGATGGCGTGACGTGGGACCGGGAAATGGCCGATGCGCCGCCCGTTCCGCTGCGCGGGGTCGTCGTGGGCGCGCTGCTGCTGGCGTGTGGCGTGATGGTGTGGGCGGCGATGAGGCGTTGGAGGAAACGATGAGACTTCGGCACAAGACCACCACGGCCGTCATCACTGGCACGCACTGGAATGAGGACCACGTCCTCGCCTCGCACGACATGGGCAACATCACCGGATCGGTGACGATCGACCTCGCCAACGGGGCGGTGCAGCGCGGCGTACTGACCGGCAACGTGACCTTCACGCTGCCGACCGTGGCCGCTGGCACCGCCGAGCACCTGACGCTGATCTTGACCAACGACAGCACGGCCGGCCGTGCCGTGACGATCACCGGAATCCAGTGGGTCGGCGGCACCGCCCCCACGTTCGACACCGCCGCGAACGCGAAAAACATCATCGTGCTGTGCGGGACGAACACGAACGGCTGGATCGGCGACGGAGGGAAATTCGCATGACGCAGATGTACTACCGACTCCCGGACGGCGAGCCGACGAGCAACCTTCCGTCGCTGATCCCGCACGTCATCAATCCGCAGGCGCTAACCGATTCCGAGCTGGCCGACTACGGCGTCGCCCGCTGCACCGTCGTCCATCCGGCCGTCGAGTGGTGGCAGCAGCGCGGCGAGCGGCAGATCGACACGAGCGTAGTCCCGCACGTCATCACCTGGACCGTGGAGACGCGCACGCTTGAGGACGTGCGCGCCATCGCATGGCAGCGCATCAAAGCTGAGCGCGACGAGCGCCAGCGCGGGCCGGTGCCCTACACCTACCCGTCCGGCGATACGCATCACAACGAGATGTCAGAGAAGGTGCTGCGAGACCTCAACGGTCAGGCAACCGGCGCATTGATCTTGTCTAGTATGGGCGTGACTGATCCGGTGATGCCCTGGACAACAGACGAAAACGCCACGCACTACCTGACTCCGTCGCAGATGCTGGCGTTTTCAATGGCTGCACTCCAGTGGTACAGCGCGATGCACGTCAAATCCCAGACGATCCGCACTGCGATCAACGCCGCCGAGGATGTCGCGGGAGTGGTCGCCGCTGCGGTGTGGCCGGAGGTGTGACGTGACATGGACCACACTCTCTGCAAGTAGCGGCAGGTACGCGTTTACAAGCACGAGCCCGTCTATCTCGTTTAGTTATGTCTTTACGCCGGGGGACCTTGTAGTTGTATATGGGTCGTGGAAAAACACCTCCGACATCATCCTGCCCGATGGCTGGACGCTCGTCGCAAAGGCGCTACAGGGCACCGACGACACCACCAGCAGCACCATCGCCTCCGGGATGATGGCGTATTTCATCCACGATGGCCGGTCGGGTGAAGCAACGTTCACCCTTGAGACAGGCGTTGTCGGCGGCCTCACGCGCGCCGCGTATCGGCACACAGACGGCATCGTGTTCGACGGGGGCGGCGTGGAAACGGCTGCGGCCAGCACGAATACCTTTGCGCTGTCCTCCGGGCTGACCACGAGTGCGCCAAACTGCCTTTTGATCGCTGCCGGATGTTCCGGGCGCTCTACGCAGATCACCGGCTACGCGTCGACCGACCCCGCGAATGCAGCCGGTGCAACAGACACGGTGACAGAACCGACTGCCGGCCAGTGGATTCGCAGGAACAACGTGAATTCAACGGCGGGATCGGACTGCGCGCGCGGCCACGCCGACGCGATCAAAGCAACGGCTGGGCCGACCGGTCCAATCAGCGCGACCGTGGGCACGGCACACCGCCCCGTCATGATCGCGGCTGCGTTCAGGCCGGCGAGCGCAGCCCCCGAGCGCCAGCGCTCGCGCCTGATACTGACACCGTGGTGATGCGATGAGCTTTTTCGACGGCGGGTTTTTCGATCCGGCGTTTTTCGACACTGGTTCGGCAGCAATATCGGCTGGCGCTTCTCAGCAGGTCCCTGCTTTCGGCCAATCTGCCGCCGTGTCCGCCAGAGTCAGCGCGGCCTCGTCTCAGGCTGTGCCAGAGTTCGCTCAGAGCGCAGTCGCGTCGGCGTCGGTGTCTGTCGGCGCTTCGCATCAGGTCCCGCAGTTCGGTCAGGCCTCGACGGCGGCAGCTCGCGTTGCAGCGCATGCCAGCCAGTCCGTCCCGGCGTTCCAGTCGGTGTCTCAGGCTGGCGCGCTCGTTACCGTTGGCGCCACTCAGTCCATGCCTGCGTTCGATCAGTCCGCGCAGGCCTCGCTGTCCGATCAGCGGCACGTTTCGGCAAGCCAGCAGGTGCCGGTGTTCGGTCACACCTCGGCCGCCTCCGTGGTGGCCTCCGCCGCTGCCGCGCAGCAGGTTCCGGCCTTCGGTCATGCCGCGCAGGCTGTCGCGCCGGGCCGAGCCGCCGCGACGCAGCAGGTTCCATCCTTCTCGATCACCGCGGAGGCGTCTTCGCGTGTTGCCTCGGGCGCGACACAAGCCGTCCCTGCGTTTGGACAGGTGGCGATGGCGTCGCTGTCCGACAGCCGGTACGCATCTGCCGCGCAGCAGGTTCCGGCCTTCTCGTCGGCGGCTGCCGGCGCGGTAACCGTGGGCGTCGGCGCGACGCAGGTCGTCAGCGCCTTCACGGCGGAGTCGGCCGCCTCCATCCGGGTGTCTGGCGCTGCGGAGCAAGCGGTACCGGCGTTCGGTACTGTCGCCACGCTGGCGCTCGAGGCAGGCGTCGCAGCGTCGGCAGCGCAGGTCGTGCCGGCGTTCGGCGTCGATGCACAGGGTCGCGTGCGCGTCACGGCGGGCGCAGACCAGCTCGTTCCGGCCTTCGCCACCATGGCGCATGTCGGGCTCGTCCGGTTCGCCGTCGCCGATCAGGTCGTGCCGGACTTCAGTACGATCTTCAGAGCGCTGACGATCAAGCGTCGCGTACCAGACACTAGGACTTTCGTGCTCGAACCCGGCGACCCAGACACCTTCGTGCTGTCTGGGCGTGATGGCACAATGCCAGATCAGGAGGGCAGGACATGGGTACTGCGGTAACGGTCGGCGCTGACGCGCTGTGGGCCGAAAAGGACAAGGACGCGACGAAGGACTACCGGTTCGTCTTGAGCAACCGGCTGGCGCCCGGCGACAAGATCGTCGGCGCATCGTGGTCCGTTTCGCCGGCTGGAGCAGTGACGATCGTTCAGCAGCAGGTCGCGGACGATTCCGTGACGGTCGTTCTATCCGGCGGCGACGTTCGCACGTGGTACGCGCTGCGGTGTTCGTGGGTATCGGATGCCGGCATCGCCGATGACTTCGTGTTCCGCCTGTTCATCAAGGAGGATGCGGAGGCCGTCAGTCCTGACGGCACCGACCTGTTCCCGAACCGTTTCACCGCAGTTGCCGCGCTGCGTTCAGAGTATGCCGCCCAGCTCTCGAGCTACGTCGATCTGTCGAAGCTCTCCGACGACGAGCTGTTCGCCAAGCTGCGGGCGGCAGAGGCCGACGCAAGCCACCAGCTTCGCGTTTTCTTCGCGCCGACGCTGGTCATTCCTGAAGGCGCTCCGCAGTCGGAGATCGACGCGCTCAAGGCGGCGGGCACGCGGTACGTGCAGGAGCCGGCCTACGACTACGATCCCGAGTTTTTCCATGGCGAGCGCTGGGGGTTCATCGTAGTCAACCACCGGCCGCTGATCTCGGTGCAGTCGATCCGTTTCGCCTACCCGGACCCGACTCAGCAGGTCTGGGAGGTGCCGATTTCGTGGGCGCGCACCGATCGCCAGTACGGCCACATCCGCCTCGTTCCGGCGGCGCAGTCCTTCTCCGCGCCGCTGTCGGCCTTCGTGATGCAGGCGCTCGGCGGCGGCCGGACGATCCCGTTCATGATTCAGGTCCGCTACACGTCGGGCCTTGCCAACGCCGCGCGCGACTTTCCGGAGCTGCTCGACCTTGTCAAGAAAATGGCCGCGCTGCGGATCCTGCAGTCTGCGTTCCTGCCGCAGTCGGGCTCGATCTCGGCGGACGGGCTGTCGCAGTCCGCGTCGGTCGACGTCGAAAAATGGCACGACGGCATCGTCGATAAGCTCGGCGACCTGCGCGACGCGATCCACGGCATCCGCATGATGGTGGTGTGATGAGGCTCGATCCGGCTGCGTTTAACCGTTTCCTTGGTGAAATCGGCCAGCAGGTGGCTTGGCGCCGATCCTACGCCTGCGCCTGCCTGAACCCGGCCTCGGGTGCGCCGGACCCCAAGCATGCGCTCTGCGCGGGCAAGGGGCGGCTGTGGAACGCGCCGGTTCAGACTGTTTGCGGGATCACCCGACAGGACGTGTCGCCCGAGCTGATCGCGGCGGGCCTGTTCGACGCCGGCGACATGCAGATGACGATCCCGTCTTCCTCGCCCATGTGGCGCGACGCCGGCCGCTTCGACCGGGTGGTAATGCTCAACGCGACCGAGGTTTTTTCGCAGCCCTTCACTCGCGGCGCGCCAACCGAGAAGATCATCTTCGCGTGGAAGACGATCGACCGCTGTTTCTGGCTGCACCCGACGACCCGTCAGGCGGTGGAGGGCTCTGTGCCGGTGATCGATGCGGACGGCCGCCCGTCGTGGCCCGGTGGCGTTGGTGAGCCGCCGCCGGCGACGACCTACTCGCTGACTGGCATCAAGCTCGTGGAGTATTACCTGCTCGACCAGCTGCCGTCGAACCGCGGCGAGCACCTCGGCGCAGAGCTTCCGAAGCGGGTAACGCTGCGGCGCTTCGATCTGTTCGGGCGGTGATCACGCGCCGTTGAGCGTGCGCTTCACCGCCTCTGCAAACACCCGCTCCGCGACCGGCGCCACCGCGTCGATCGTCTTCTTGGCGAGGTACTGTCCGGGCTGGGCTGGAATGATCCAGCCCGACGACCCTTCCATCATCACCCGGAAGGTCATGTACGCGCTCGACTTTGCGCCACCCGGCGTGCTCGTGTCCATGCGGACCATGCCGGCGTAGCGCCTCGCTTCCGCCTTGCTGGCGCCGGCCTGCTGCAGCGCCGCCTTGGACAGCCTGTCTCCCCATGCGTAGCTCATCCGCGCGGTCATCGCGTGCTGTTTGGTCTTCGGGCTCGACAGGTAGGGCGACTGGTTCGGCGATGCCTGCATGCCGATCTTGGGCGACATGCGGGTGACCTCGCCGACCGGGCGCTGGCCGGTGCCTGTGACGCTGGACTTCGCCATCTGGCTGGCGATGGCATGCACGTTCGCCGGCATGGCCTTGGCGTGCGCGTTGTTGCCGGGCACGTTGTGCCTGATCGGGATCACAAGGAACCGTTTTCCGCTCTCCGTTCGTCGGACCTTCAGGCTCGTGTTGAGCATCTTCTTCAGGTCGCGTGCCGGGCGCCCGGTTTCGATTTCCTCTGCGTGCTTGTAGGTCGCCTCAACGAATCCGCTCAGGCTGCCGGGGGCGAAGTTCCATGTGATCGACTCGGCGTAGGCGTCCTTCTCGCCGCTCCAGAGCTTGGCCTTATAGACGTGTTCTTTCCACTTCGCGGCGGCTGCGTTTCCGACGCCGTTGACGGCCTTGCTCAGCAGCGGCATGAGCTGGCCGTTGATCACGTTGGCGATGCCCGGGACGTTCCCAAGGTCGAAGCTGATCGAGTATTTGATGTCGTCCATGCCCTCACCATAGCATCACGCGGCGGTGGTCGTGATGCCACCATCGACCCATGATCACCATGGTACAGCCTCTCCACGTCGGTAACGCGCTGCGGCTTTTCATCGAGCCGCCGGCTGATGCCGTGCGCTGGCGCGTGCTGCGCAAGGGGTCGGACACCTTCTCGGGCGACCCGGAGGACCCGAGCGCACTGGTTGCCTACGAAGGCGACGAGCGCGTGGTGGTCGATGCCGCGCACCTCCAGAACGAGGTGATGGCGTTTTACCGTCCGTTCTACCTGTCGCTCGCCGGCATCTGGACGCCGGGCCCGACGGCCTACGGAACGCCGGCCTCGATCTACGAGGAGCACACGACCGACGTCATGTCGCTCGTTCGGGAGCGCCTCGAGGCTGGTCTGAAGGTCGAGGTCGAGCGCGGGAGTCTGGTCCATGAGCTCGGGTACGTGCAGGTCTATACCGCGCCGCCTTCGCAGGAGCAGAACCTGTTGTTTCCGCTGGTGACGATCACGCTCTCGAGTGAGTCTTCCGACGTGCGCGCGGTCGGCGAGACCATTTCCGGCGACGAGTTCGACTCGATCGGGTTCGACTGGTCCGAGTCCGAGGGCTGGCTGGCGTCTGTTCAGCTGGAGGTCACCGGCTGGTCGCTCAACAGCGACGAACGCATCGAGCTTCGCAAGGCAATCCGTCGTGTCGTTCTCGCAAACCTACCCGTTTTCGCCGCGCACGGCATCGATCAGGTCAACCTGTCCATGAGCGACAACGATGCCGTCAACGGCGAATACGGCGCGCCGGTCTATCAGGTCATGGCGAGCTTCTCGTGCGTGGCGCCTGTTCGCGTCGGCGGCCGTGTCGACGCAATCTCTGAAGTAACCACCACCGTAAGGAGCACGTAAATGGCAAAGGCCGACGCCGTGAAAACGGTCACCCCCACTGTCGAGATCACCCTGACCGAGTTCTGCACTTCGCTTTCCAAGACGGACAAGCGGGTCGAACTGATCGGCGGCTTCAACGCTGCCGAGACCAAAGCAGGCCACCTGAAGGACGCGGAGTCCAACTTCCGCGCCCGCTTCACGGCCTTCATCAACAAGCCCGTCTGAGGAACTGAACCATGCCCGTTTTCTTTAACGGTCGCCTGTGGGTGTCGCCTGCCACGATGAGCGTGGTGGACGACTCCGCCATGGCGAACCAGAACCTGTCCGTCGGCAACGTGGTTGCGCTGATCGGTCGCGCTGAAGGCGGCGAGCCGAAGAAGGCGCTCCGCTTCGGCAGCCCGTCGGAGGCCGTTGCAACTCTGCGCAGCGGCGAACTGCTGACCGCCGTGCTGAAGGCGTTCGACCCGTCCTCGCAGGTCGGCGGCCCGGCCACCGTGGTGGCTGTGCGCGTCAACCCCGCAGTCCAGTCTTCGCTCGACCTGCTGAGCGGCGCATCCATTCCCGTCATCAGCCTTGTGTCGCAGGACTACGGCCTCTACACCACCCAGATCTCCGTGCAGGTCGAGGACGGTTCGGTGGCCGGCAAGAAGCTGACGACCCGCTTCGGCGACAACTACTTCACCGAGGACAACGTCCAGCGCCGCGCGTTCAGCGTGCAGTACACCGGTGCCGAGGCCTCGTCGAGCATCACGATCTCGGGCAACAGCGTCTCTCTGGCCGCGCCGACCGCCACCACCGTGGCAACGATCGATCTCACCGTGTTCGACTCGATTCAGGAGCTGGTCGATCGCATCAACACCACCCCGGGTTTCGTGGCCTCGGTGCTCGATGGCAACGGCGAGCGCCAAGCCCTGAACGGCCTCGACTACGTGTCCGGTCAGGACATCAAGTCCGCGCCGTATGTCGTCAAGGCCGACCTGCAGGCGGCCGTCGACTGGTTTAACTCGACCAGCGAAGGCTTCATCACGGCCACCCGCGAAGCCAATGCGGGCGTTTTGCCCGCCAACATCCCGGCCACCTACCTGACGGGCGGCAGCGACGGCACGGTCACGAACACCGACTGGTCCGACGCCTTCCAGACGCTGCAGACCGAGGATGTCCAGTGGGTGACCCCGATCTCGAGCGAGCCGAGCATTCACGCCATGGCGGACACGCACTGCACGTTCATGTCGAACGTCGCGCGCATGGAGCGCCGCTGCATCGTCGGCACCGCCGCGGGCACCTCCGACGCGGACGCGGTCGATGCGGCCAAGGCCCTGAACTCGGACCGTACCTCGCTGGTGCATCTGGGCTTCTACGACTACGACGCGGCCGGCAAGCTGACGCTGTACCCGCCGTACATCTTGGCGGCACTTCTGGCCGGCGCGTTCTCGGGCGTGAATCCGGGCACTCCGCTGACCAACAAGGCCATCAAGGTCCGCGGCCTCGAGCGCAAGCTGCGCAATCCGACCGACACCGACGTGCTGATCAACGGCGGCGTGCTGTGCGTAGAGGAAACGAATCAGGGTTACAAGGTCGTCAAGTCGATCTCCACGTGGCTGATCAACCGCAACTACAACCGCGTCGAAGTCTCGACCGGCGTGGCGACCGACTTCGTGGCGCGCAATGTGCGCAACGCGCTGGACGTGCTCCGCGGCGAGAAGGCCAACCCGCTGATTCTCAATCGCGCGGTCAGCATCACGGAATCGACGCTGCGCGAGCTGGCGCGTCAGGAGCCGCAGGGCCCGGGCGTTCTGGCTGGTGACGAGGCCTCGCCGCCGTACAAGAACATCAAGGCCTCGATCGAGGGCGATGTTCTGCGGGTCGAGTTCCAGTGCTCGCCGGTGATCCCGGTGAACTACATCCCTGTGACCATCTTCGCGGTGCCGTACAGCGGCACGGCGGCGGCTTAAGGAGGCCTGAACGATGCGACAGAACCTCAAGACCCGCTCTGGCAACCGCATCGCTGTTGTCTTCGACGGCAAGCAGATCGGCCTGATCCAGAACATCAGCGGGAACGACGATTACAGCCCGGAGCCGGCCAGCGGTATCGGCGACATCCACGTGCAGGAGTACGTGCCCACCATGGCGCGTCACACCCTGAGCGTGTCGGCCATGATGTTGAATCGTGGCGCGCTGCTCGAGGCCGGGATCGCGGCCGAAAACGGCGACGCCATGCTGCAGGGGCTGGTGTTCGACTTCGAAGTCTATTCGAAGGACGACGGCACGCTGCTGCGCAAGTACGTTGGCTGCTCGTATGCCTCGGGCAGCATCGACATCCAGAAGCACCAGATCGCGGTGCAGTCGGCGCAGTTCAACGCGCTGGACGTGGTCGGTACGGCTGCCTGATCAGGAAGGCGTGACGCTACACTGCCGCTCATCCGCAAGGGTGGGCGGCTTTTCTTTGCCGGTACGGTCCGGCGCTGAAAAAAGGGGATAAACATGGCTCGCAGAGGAAGTGCAACGGATTTTGACGTGTCTGTCGAAGGCATCGGGGTTTTCACGTTCGGTCGCCGGAAGATGGCCGACGAGATCGCCATTCAGGTCGAGTACGCCCGCATGATCGACGGCGTGCAGCCGACCGACTGGCTGGCGCTGGTGGCCGGATGGATCGCCGCGCTCAAGACTTTGACCGTGCGCGCGCCGGCCGGCTGGGACATCGAGGAGATGGATCCGCTCGACGACGAAACCTACGCCAAGCTGATGAAGGTGCATGCGGCGCTGACTGAAAAGGAGCGCTCTTTTCGCGGCAAACATGCAGCGGTCAGCGAAGGATCTGGGTCGGGAGAGGTCCAAGTCGATTGAGTTCTGGTTCCGCAGGAAGTACGGCCTCACCGAGTACGACCCGCGGTATCTGGAAATGACCGTCGAGGAAATGCTCGCCGACTACTGGGCGCACCACTACTTCGACAACCCGAACGCCGGGCAGGAAGAATTTGAGGACCCGGACTTTGAGGAAGAAGTGCGGGCGATGCTGGGCAACCCGGACGAATGGGAAGAGCTGAACTGATATGTCGATCAAGATCCCGGTAAGCGCCGACCTCGACCTGAGCAGCGTGCAGCAGAAGCTGAACGCGCTCGGCCAGCAGATCGCGCAGGCCAACAAGACCCAATTTGCACCCGTCAGCAAGACCTCGCTGCAGGACCTGCAACGCATGGTGCAGCAGTTTGAGGCGCTCAAGCGCGTGTCGGGCGACCTGCGCAAGCGGATCAACGCCACAGGTCAGGGTGGCGCCGGGTTCTTCGATCTGGATTGGGGGGCGCTGTATCCGGACTCGCACAGCCGGTCGCGCCAGATGGCGAAGGCGTTCTCATACGTCACCGGTCATGCGATCGTGCCGCCCGCACAGAGGCCCGGAGGCGGCCGCCAGTCGCCCACCGGCAGCGCGGCGGGTGGAGTGGTTGCCGGTGCAGCTCAAGCCGGCCTGCGGGCCGCCAGCGGCGTCACAGGCGGTGTCGGAGGCGTCGCAGCGAATGCGCTGGGCACCGGCATGTCGGCCGGCTTTGGCGCGGGCCTCATGGGCCTGATCGGCGGCGTCGTGGCGCTCGGCGTCGGCAAGGCCGTAGGTGCCGTGGCTGAGCACATCGGCAAGGCCGAGCAGGGCAACGTCGACATGGACCGCCTGAAGCGCACGCTAGGCGACGTCGGTGTCCAGTTCGAGGCCCTGAAGGCGTCCGTTCACGGCAGCGCGGACGCCTTGCGCATCACGTTTGACGAGGCCGGCAAGCTGGGGATGCAGTTCTCCAAGCTCGCCAACCTGTCCGGCCCGGCCGCAGCCGGGGAGATCGCGGGCGAGCTCTCGAGCAGTGTCGGACTGGCGCGCTCGCTCGGTCTTGATCCATCCCAGACCACCGGCGTTCTTGGCCAGATGCGCGGGGTCGGCGTCACCCGAACCGAGCAGGACACGCGCCGGTTCGCGCTGCTGATTGGCGAGACGATCGGCAAGGCCGGCGCCTTCGCCAAGGCCGACGAGGTCATGGAGGCGATCGGGAACTACGCCACGATGCAGACCCGCAGCAGCATGGGCGGGGCGAACCTGTCGGGCTACGCGGGCCTGCTGGCCGGCATGGTCGGCTCGGGCATTCCGGGGTTGGATCCGACCGGCGCAGGCGCGATGCTGGCGCGCATGAACGCCGCGCTGGCCGCTGGCGGCGCCAAGGGCGAAGCGTCGCAGTTCGCTACCGCGATGGTCGGGCAGCGCATGGGGCTCGATCCGCTGCAGACGCAGGTGCTGCGCGAGGGGGGGATGTTCGCCTCCAACGATCGGATGTTCGGCGGCGGTAGCGCCTACGCGCGTTACATGGGCAAGGTGGGGCCGGGCGGCGGCGGCACCTTCTATGATGCCACGCGGCAGTTCGTCGATCAGGCCTACGCCGGCGAAAGCGACGAAGCGAAGCTGCTGCGCGCGCAGGCGTTTGCCAACCACACCGGCCTGAACATGAATCAGGCCATGGCGATGCTCTCCGTCAACTCGAAGACCATGGGCGAGATGGCGCGCTTCGGCGATGTGGCCGGGTTCAACGCATCGGGGATAACCGGCATCGCCACGGCGATCAGCGGCTCGGCGGCTGATCGCCAGCGGCTGGCCGACGACCTGCTGGGCAGGACCGGCCGCGGCGCGCTATCGAAGGAAGACGCGGACGCGCTGCGCAACGCGCGCGGCACCGACGACAAGGCTTTGCGCGAACTGCTCGCCCAGCTCAGCGCGAAGTACGGCCAAGAGGAAACGACCGGCTCGATCGCGCGCGACAGCAAGGCGCTACTGGACAACATCAAGACCAACATCGCAGACAAGCTCGTTCCCTACATGAACGACATGCGCGAGGGCATCCTGTATCTGGCTGGCGGCCGGGAGAAGACCGGCGTCGACGTCTTGAAGGAGATCGCGGAGAAGGGGTCCGACTATCGGCGCCGGAGCATCGAGAAGGAGTTCGATGTGTCCGGCCTGCAGGGGCGCGCCGCGGATCTGCGTGGCCAGCTCGAAATGATGCCCACGGAAGGGCGCCTGCGGGACCGCCTGCGGGCTGGGGTCATCACGCCTGAGCAGCACGCCGAGCAGGTGCGCCGCCGCGAGCAACTCGAGACGCAGCTGGACCTGATCAACACCGACATCCTCGAGAAGACTCGCCAGAAGGAGGCGCTGCTCGGCAAGGAGGTCGCCCGGCTGAAGAACGAGCAGGGCGAGATCGACGCGCGCGTTGCCGCTCAGCAGAAGATCGACGACGCGACCCGCGACGGCATCGCTGCCGGCGGGTCGCCGCGCGCCGGCCGCGCGCCGTCCGGCTCCGCCGGCCCGGCAAGCCAGTCTCTACGCGAGGCAGTCGCCGCCGCCGAGAAGGAAATCGGCGCTCCGCCGGGCTTGCTGCTGGCGCAGATGGAGCAGGAGTCCGGATTCAACCCGAACGCGGTAAGCCATCGTGGCGCCATGGGGCTGGCGCAGGTCATGCCGTCGACGCTGCGCTCGCTCGAGAAGCGGTTCGGCCGCAAGCTCGACCCGTTCAATCAGGCCGACGCGGTCCTCATGCAGAAGGAGGTCATGCGCGAGAACTATGCCAAGTTCGGCAGTTGGGACGACGCGCTGCGGGCCTATAACGGCGGCTGGGATCGCAGCAGGTGGGGCAACAAGGAAACGCGCGGCTATGTGCCGGCGATCCACTCGAAGATGGAGCGGGGGCCGCGGGTTCCGACGCCGATGCCGGACGATGCGCTGGCCGCCCAGCGCGCAGGCGACCAGCACATGAACATCCGCGGCAGCTTCGATCCGCTGGCGATCACCCTGACGCTGCCTGACGGCACGCCGGCCGCGCCGCCGCAGCACCTTAATCCGCGTTTCAGCACGCCCACCTTCGGCAGGCCTTCCTGACATGCCCAGCCTACTCGACGCATCGCCGCAGCTCTCCGTGCGGCTCTACAAGACGATCTCGCGCAAGACGGTCGACGGCAAGTCGGCCGTGTCGGCACGCTACGAGGGCGCGGAAGAGTTCATCGACCTCACGCCCTACCTGAGCGTCGGCTCTGCAGTCCGAACGTCCAAGTCGGTCCGGGAGCCCTCTGGCGCCTTTTCGATCACCTTCGCCGACAAGCCCAAGGACTCGGCGACCGGCGCGTTCCTGTCGGGCGCAGCGAGCGCGATGGAGTCGGTCTATGGGCTGGTCGAACCGATGGACATGGTGGAGATCAGGATGTGGGGCGGCGTCGGCTCGAAGCCGGCCGAGCTGCCGATCAAGATGCGCGGCTTCGTGACCGAGGTGCAGCGCGCCCAGACCATGGGGCAGGACGGCCGCCCGCAGCGGCAGGTGGTCATCACCGGCCACGACTACGGGAAAATCTGGCAGATGTATCAGGTGGTCTATCTGGCTGCCTACACCGACGGCAAGCCGCTACTCACCAACTTCGCCATGCAGGAGCTGTTCGGCATCAAGGCGGTGAACACGCTGCCCGCCGGCGAGTTTGTTCGCACCATGGTGGAGAAGGTCATCAACCCGTTCATCGCCGGGTTCATGCCGGAGAACACGTCGATGCCGACCGCCATCCTGACGGGCGAATCGGTGTCGGTCGCGCATGGCGTGGTGAACAACTCGTATCAGAATCAGCAGGGTTCGATCTACGATATCCTGAAGTTCCACGGCGACGTGGGGCTCTGGAACGAGCTGTATGTCGAGGACCGCGCAGACGGCGTGCACTGCGTCTATCGGGCCTCGCCGGCGCTCAAGATCGCGCAGGAGAAGGAAGACCCGAAGGACCGGAAGATTCAGGAGGACGCGCCGGACCCGGTGGTCGTTTCGGTGCCGGCCTCCCGAATCAAGAGCATCTCGAGTGCCCGGACGGACGCGACGGTGTTCAACTTCTTCTGGACCCGGAACGCGCGCTACGATCTCATCGACGACCAGCAGCGCCAGCTCGCCACCATTCCGGCTGGCGACTCGCGGGTGTACCTGAAGGACTACCCGAACGCAGACCCGAAGTATTACGGCACCCGACCGCTCTACAACGAGACGCAGCAGGGCGACGACGGCATTTCGAACATGACTTCGGGGCTTGCTCGGACCGAGCAGGACCAGCGCGCGAAGCTCATGGAGGCGTGGATCGACAAGCGCCGCCGGCAGGCGATGGAGATGAATCAGGACAACGTTGTGCTCGAGCGCGGATCCGCGGTGGTCAAGGGCGGACCGATGCGCGACGACGGGGAGTGCATGAAGGCGGGTGACTACGCTCGCTTTCAGATCGGCAGCCTCGAGCATCTGGCCTACGTGACACAGATCGATGACGAATTCCTGCCGTTCCAGTCCTACACGACGACGCTCGTGTTCGAGCGCGGCGAGGGCTTCGTGACGCGGGCTCGCATGGAGGGCGGGGCGAGCTCGCCGTGGCTGGCTGAGCAAACTGCAGGAGGCATCCTATGATGCGCGTCGGGATCGTGGTGGCGACCCACCCGGAGGACAACTCGGTCGATCTGGTGATGGCCGATGACGGCTCGCGCCTTGTCGGCGTTCAGGTGCTGTCGACGTCCGCGTCCGCGCGCAGCGGCACGGTCGATCTGCCGGAGGTGCCGGCCGGCGGCGGCGACCGATGGGACGTTCGGCGAACGAACGGGCAGGACCAGAAGGCGCTGGTTGCGTTCGCCGGCGGCACGCCGGTGGTCGTCGGCTTCCTGTTCCCACAGATCAACCAGATGACGCTCAACGACCCGAAGACGCGGCTGTTCCGGCACCAGTCGGACGTCGTCTCGGTGATCGACGGAAACGGGAACATCGACCTGCGCCACCCGAGCGGCTTCGCTGTCAGGATCGGCGAGACGCCGGACCATCTCGTCCCGGCCGGGATGAACGCTGACGGCAATCTTGCGCTGGACCGCAACACCGGCCGGCAGGCCTACCTGCGGATCAGCACCGCCGGAAACACGGCCGTGATCACGGTGTCGCCAAGCGGAGCGGTCCGCATCGAGTGCCAGCAGACGCTGGACATCGACGCGCAGGGCGCGGTGACGATCAAGACGCCGGTCAGCGTGACGCACGACGCGCCAAACACGATCTGCACCGGCAACCTCGTAGTCTCCAAGAGCCTGACGATGGGCGCCGGCGGCGGCACGGCCACAATGAACGGCTCGCTGAACATCGTGGGCGGATCGGTCACGCACAACGGCAAGAACATCGGCGACACCCACACCCATGGTGGCGTCCAGCCGGGCGGCGGCAGCACGGCGGCGCCGAACTGATCGGCCGCTGTCGTGATGTCAAACTGGCATCATGGCTGCACCGACTGATCAACGCGCCGGGGTCCGCCCGATTTCGTTCCTGCTTGATGCCGGCGGGGGGAGCCTGAGCGACCCGGTCATGCTCAAGGTCCGCCCTGAAGACCTGACCCGCACCGAGCCGTCGCGCATCACCGTCCACCAGACGCTGGGGCGGGACCGCTCCGGCTGGGCCGACAACTTCGGCGCCGGCCTGCCGACGGTGACGATCGCCGGGCATACCGGCTGGCGCGACACCGGATCCGGCGAGGACGGCGTGAAGGCGTTCGAGCGCCTGAACACGCTCGTGATGCATAGCTATCACGCGGCCAAACAGGCGGCGATCACGTCAGGACTGGATCCGGCTGCGGTCAAGCTGATTTTTGTCGACCTGCTCGACGACTTTGCGTGGAACGTCGCGCCGATGCAGTTCACGCTGCGGCGCTCGAAGTCTCGCCCTTTGCTGGTCCAGTACAACATCGTGTTGCAGGCGATCGATACGTCGGCCGACAGCCCGCTGCGCCTTCCGGGCCTGTTTGCCTCCTTGCCGGCCGGTCTGGACAGCCTGATGGGCTCGATCGAGGCTTTCGCGCGCGTGATCAACGACGTGATCGACGGCGTGAAGAACTGGATCGACCGCACGCTGGTCGCGCCGGTGCGCAGTTTCCTGCTCAAGACCATGCAGCTCTACCGGACCGTCTCGAGCACGATCCGCAACGGCCTGAGCATCGGAGATCAGCTCATCGGCGTGGCTCGGATGGTTACGGCTGCGGCGATGAACATCTTCCGGACGTTCTCTGCGGTCGCCAGCATTCCGTCGCTGGTGAAGGCGAAGTTCATGGAGGTCGCGGCCGAGTACGGCAACATCTTCTGTCTGCTGAACAATGCGCTGCGCGGAAAGCAGGTCTACGAGGACTTCTCGTCGCTCTACGGCTCGTCCTACTGCTCGTCGACGACGGGCGGCCGGGCGCGCAGCGCGCTTGCCAATGCGAACGCGTTTGCCGCGATCTTTCCGGCGCAGACTTCGTTCCCGGTTCAGGTTACGCCGGCTGCGCGCACCTCGATCGCGGCTGCCGCGGCAACGGACGTCGTTATGGCGCCGATGTCGAAGGCTGAGGCCGGGAGCCACCTTCGCGCAATTTCTGACGGGATGGTTGTCGCATGAGCACGCCTATCGATCGCCCGCTACAGGGTTATCGCTTCGTCGAGACGCGCCACGGCGACACGCTGCAGGCCATCGCCGCGCGCGAGATGGGCGACGCGTCGCGCTGGCCCGAGATCGTCTCCTACAACCGCCTGCTGCCGCCGTTCATCGCGGACGATCCGTTGCTCGCGGGGCCGGGTGTCATCCTGTCCGGCGAGCCTGTCCGGATCCCGGCGCCGGCGCCGGCAGCCAATGCGTTCTCGAACCCGGACGCGACGTTCCTCGCGGACATCAAGCTCACGAACGGGCTGATCGAGGCGGACGGGGCTGGCGACATGATGTTGTGCGAAGGGCTGCCGAACTTGCGGCAGGCGCTGGTTCATCGTGTCGTCACCGAGCGCGGCGAGCTGATTTACCACCCGGGTTACGGGTCGCTCATCAAGCGCCTGCTGGGGACGGTCAATGGGCCGACGGCGAGCCTTCTGGCGGCGCAGTACGCGCGCGCGGCAGTCGAGTCCGACGAGCGGGTTCATGGGGTCACGGAGGTGACCGCAGAGGTGGTCGGCGATGCGGTCAATGTGTCCGTTCGCGCGACGGCGATCTCGGGTCGGGTCGTCGCATTCACTGAGGGTATCTGATGTTCCAGATCAAGGACTTCGCGTCGATTGCCGCGTCCTGCATCAACTGGATGCGTTCGACGCAGAAGAAGGTCACCGACTTCTCGGTGGGCTCGGTTGCGCGCACGATAGTCGAGGCGCCCGCGGCTGAGATCGAGGAGCTGTACCTGCGGATGTTCCTCGGCTTGAAGGAGGCCATTCCGGTTGCGATCTATCGCACCTTCGACTTCGAGCGCCTGCCGGCGACGCCGGCTTCCGGAACGATCCGCGTGCAGGTGTCACCGTCGACGTCCGACCTCCTGATTCCTGCAGGCACCGGGTTCTTGCCGGTGAACTACGGCGTCACGTTCCAGACCGTCTCGGACGTGTTCGTCGCGGCAGGTCAGTCGCAGGCCGACATTCCTGTGCTCGCGCAGACAGCCGGCACCGGCGGGAACATCCCGGCCGGGACGGCGCTCGACCCGACGCAGTCGATCAGCGGGTTCGTGTCGGCGGTCGCGCTGTTTTCGTTCTCGAGCGGCACCGACGAGGAGACCGACGAGGAGCGCAAGACGCGGTTCGCCACCTTCGTTGCAACGCTCAACCGCGGCACCCTGTCGGCCCTGCGGTACGGCCTGTCGCTCGCCTTCGTGCGCGACAGCGTGGGCGCCATCTCCGAGCGGGTGCGCTATCACCGGATTGTCGAGCCGTGGCTGGCAGACCCGAACCAGCCGGTTGCGCTCGTGCAGGCCTACATTCACAACGGCGGCTCGACCGGCGCATCCTCGGACCTGATTGTCGAGGCACAGAAGATCATCGACGGGTACTACGACGAGAACGGGGATCCTGTGGCCGGCTGGAAGGCGGCCGGGGTGCGTGTCGACGTGATCGGCGCCTCGACGACGCTCGTCGCAGTCACCGGGGTGGTGACGATCGCCGGCGGCTACCAGTCCGCGGCAGTGACCGCGGAGGTTCAAGCGGCGGTCGCCGACTACATCGCCAGTCTGGACATCGGCGAGACGGTCATCCGCTCCGAGATCATCGCGGCGGCGATGGGCGTCGATGGCGTGACGAACTTCATCCCGTCCGCTCCTGCTGCAGACACGGCGATCGGCAGTACAGCGAAAGCCATGCCAGGCACGATCGCCTTGACGGTGGCCTAAATGCTGCTGACTCAGAAGCTGCTCCGCCTCCTGAACAGCGTTTTCGACAAGGATGCGCGCGCCTTCACGGCATTCCGCATCCGGCACGAGTCGGGGCGGCTGCGCTGGCGCATCGAGGACCACGTTCTGACGGGTTCGGTCGATGGCGTCGGGCTGTTCGAGGTCGCGCTGGCCGGTTACACGATCCGGACGCTGCTCGAGCACCTTGCAACGCTACCCGGGATCACCGTCATCAGCCGCGTATCGAGCGAGCAGCTCGGGCTGTCTGCTGGCGCGCTGATGGATCAGTCGGGTGATCAGGCGTCATCGAACGGCGATCAGGTTCAGGCCTTCACGTCGCTGCTGTGGGCCTACCTCGAGGCCATGGCGATCGAGCTGCGCGAAGCGCGGCGACAGATCGACGAGGCGTTGCTGCAGATGTCCGCCAAGACCGCCGAGGCCGAATGGCTCGACGAGTGGGGCGGATACTTCGGCTTCCCGCGCAAGGGTGGCGAGGCGGACGCGGCCTACTCCAAGCGGATCGTCGAGGAGGTTCTTCGTCCGCGCGGCAACAACAAGGCTATCGAGATCGGTCTGCGCGACGTGTTCGGGCAGGACTGCGAGGTCATCGATCTGCAGCGCTTCGGTGACGTGTTCCCGATCTACGATGGGGCGTTTGTGCATGACGGCACCTACCTGCACAACGCAGACGCGATCCCGTACTACGGGCTGTTCAAGGTCGTCATCGGCTACGACCTGCTGGGCGGCGCCGACATCGCGGGGTACGTCGATGAGGTCAGCGCCTACATCGACACGCTGCGCGACGCGGGCACGCACCTCGAAAGCATCGAGCTGACCGGCTCTGAGCTGGACGACACGTTCGCTGGGGCAGAAGACGGCTTGAGCGTTCAGGTGCTGTCGGCGATTGCGACTCTGCTCGACGCGCTGGACGAGCCCACGGAGACCGTCCCGGTGTTCCCGCTCGTCGTGGGCGATGCGCCGGCTCCGGGTGGCACCGTGCCGAATTCGTTCGCCGAGGAACTCGATGCGCCGGCAGACGCCACGGACGGCTCGATCGTGTACGCCATGGTTTATTCCGGTCTGCGCAAGTACGACGCCAAGGTCCCGCACTCCGGCGGGGAAGCGGGCGCGCTGACGTTGTCGTGATGCAATACTGGCTCCATCCTTTCATCGGTCCACTGAAATGCTGAACTTCATCGACTCGCAGCTCGATGCGCCATCCGGCCGGCTCGTCCTGAACGTGTTCAGAGGCAGCGAGCTCGTCGAGGTGTTCGACGAACAGAACCTGATCGTTGTCGGCTCGAAGCAGACGCACGCGCGACTGCTCGGCGGCGACACCGCCAACCGCCCGATAACGAAGTTCGGCGTCGGTACCAACGGCACCGCGCCGGCCGCGGGAAACACGGCGCTCACCGGATCGTTCGTGAAGGCGATCGACTCGGTCGAGTACCCCGCTTCCAATCAGGTGCAGTTCAATTTTTCGCTCACCAGCGCGGAGGCGAACGGCATGGCGATCCTCGAGTTCGGCCTGTTCACCGGCGGCGACGTGCTCTACGCGCGCAAGGTGCGCGCAGCGGCACTGAACAAGGACTCGGACATCTCGATCAGCGGCAGCTGGACGATCACGTTCTAAGAGGCGCACATGGCAAACCTGCCCGAATCAGCCACCTACGACGCCGGCGTCTATCAGCTCGAGCTGACCGACCCGGTACAAGGCGGTCCGACCGGCGTATCGAACACGCCACTGAAGAACCTCGCCAACCGCACCGCGTGGCTGAAGTCGCAGATCGACGGCATCAAGGGCGGCACTGTCGATCTGGCGCTGTACGCGCGCCTTGCGAGCCCGACCTTCACCGGCAGCCCAGCGGCGCCCACCGCGGCGCTGGGCGACAACACGACCAAGCTCGCCACGACGGCTTTCGTGCAGGGTACGGTCGGAGGCTTCCTGTCGAAGTCGGTCGACGGTTCGGGCTCCGTCACCCTGACGGCATCTGAGGCCGGCAACGGGATCATCCGGCTTACCGGTGCGCTCACCGGCAATCGCACCGTGATCGTCCCTACGTCGCCGACGCGGCCGTGGATCATCCACAACGCCACCACCGGCGCATTCTCTGTCACCGTCAAGACAGCGGCCGGCACCGGCGCGGTGGTGGCGCAAGGCAAGACCGAGCTGCTGTTCTGCGACGGCACGAACGTGCAGGTCGGCTTCACCGACTTCACCGACGTGGCGCTGCTGGGCGGCCCCACCACACCGACGCAGCCTGTGGGCGATTCCTCGACCAAGGTCGCGTCCACCGAGTTCGTCCAAGTCGCGGCCAATGATGCCGCGCTCGTCTACGCGATCGTTTTCGGAGGCTAATCCTCGATGGCAACTTTCAACAACGCATTGGGCGCGCTCGGCACGGCCGAAGTGGCAATCTACACGTGCCCGGTCGGCAAGGCGGCGGTGATCAACTCCGCGTCCTTCGCCAACATCGCCGCCGGCGTGGTCGATGTGACCGTCCGCGTGAAGCAGGGCGCCACGTTCGCGCACATCATCAAGGGCGGCTCGGTTCCGGCCAACGGCACCATGACACTCAAGCCCGAGACGCAGGTCATCCTGAAGGCCGGCGACCAGCTCATGGCCTCGGCCTCGGTCGCCGCGTCGGTCGACTACTTCGTCTCGGTCACGGAGATCTGACATGGGCCGGCTTAACTATCAGGTCGGCGACCGGATCAACCCGTTCTACGCGGTTCCGGTCGGCACGATCCTGCCGTTCGCCGGCTCGTCGATCCCGGCCGGCTGGCTCGAGTGCGCCGGTCAGGTGCTTAGCCGCGCGACCTACCCGGACCTGTTCGCCGCCATCGGCACGACCTACGGCGCGGCCACGTCGGAGACGTTCAACCTGCCGGACCTGCGCGGCGAGTTCCTGCGTGGGTGGGATAACGGCAAAGGGGTTGATCCGGGGCGGGCGCTGGGGAGTGCGCAGGGAGGGAATTCGCCAAAAGAACCGGGATATAGAATAAACAATATTTCATCCGGCCTAAATCTTGCAAACGGGCCTTATGCTTCGGGGCACTTAATTACCGACGCAACGCTTTTGGCTGGAAACTCAAACGAAACCCGCCCGCGCAACGTTGCCGTCCGTTTCTGCATCCGCGCGTTCGGCTCGATCGAGAACTCGGGCCTGATCGACGTCGGCGCGCTGGCGGTGGAAGTGTCCGATGCGGTGAAGATCGGGGACTTCATCGGGGCGAACCAGTCGAAGACGGGGAGCGGGTATCAGAAGCTGCCGGGTGGGTTGATTTTGCAGTGGGGTGTTTCTGGAACGATAAACAGTAACTCAAACTCGATAATCACGATGCCGATTGCTTTCCCTAACGCTCATTTGGGATTGGCGACCGGTGGCAGGGGCGTGCTGAATTCGTCGGTGCCTACCTATTACGGCTGGGAACCTGTCAGCGTATCGCAATTCAGGATTTATAACCAATCAACTCAAAACGGTTTCACCAACTGGATTGCGTTTGGGCATTAATTATTTCTGGTGCTGATGCCACCTCACCAACAGGAAACTAAATTCACCATGACCATCTTCTACTCCGCCGCTACCGGTGGCTTCTACGACACCGACATCCACACCTCGGTCCCTGACGACGCCGTCGAGATCACCGTCGAGCAGCATCAGGCGCTACTGGCGGGCCAGTCCGAAGGCAAGCGCATCATGGCCGACCTGCAGGGCCGCCCGGTGCTGCGCGATCCGCCGGCGCCGACCGAAGAGCAAATTGTCGCCAGCATGACCGCGGCCGTGCAGGCGCATCTGGACGCCGAGGCCCGCACCCGCAACTACGACGGGATTCTCAGTCTGTGCACCTACGCGACCAGCAAGAACCCGAAGTTCGCGGCCGAGGGTCAGGCGGGCGTCGAGTGGCGCGATGCCGTGTGGGCGACGTGCTATGCCATCCTCGCCGACGTTCAGGTCGCGCTGCGCCCGGCGCCCACCGCCGAGCAACTGATCGCCGAACTCCCGGCGATGGTCTGGCCGGAGTAACGCCATGGGCTTCCCGTCGCAACTCGCCGCACTGGCGAATGAGTTCATTGGGGACAAGCGGCTGCTGTCTGCGAACGGCTACCAGAAGCTGCCGGGGGGGGTGATCGTGCAGTGGGGGCAGTTCAACACCGGCGCTATTGCGAATAACGCGTCGGGTAGTCACACGTTCGGGCTGTCGTTTCCGACCGCGATCCTTCAGCTTGTGGTTGGCACAACGCAAGGCGTGAGCTCGGGTGTTTCGGGTAGTGAGGGGTTCTCCGTCAATAGCGTCAGCGCAACGGGTTTCAACTGGACCTCCGCATGGGGTTCTCGATCCGACGGCGACGGCGCCATTCGCTACATCGCCATCGGCTACTAACCGGAAAACACCACCATGTCATATCTCGGCAATTCTCCGCTGAACCGGTTGTTCTCCGACGTCACGCGCATTGCGACGCAGGGCCAGACCGCGTTCCAGTTCTCCTACACGCCCGGCGTGGCGATCGTCTCGCGCAACGGGGTCATTCTCGATGCGGACGAGTTCACCGCCACCGACGGCAGCCTGATCACGCTGGCGACGCCGGCCAACGCGGGCGACTCGATCCGCTGCATCGCGCTGAACCAGTTCAACGTCGCCGACGCGCTGCCGCTGTCGGGCGGGTCGATGGGTGGGCCGCTGACGCTGGCGGGCAATTCGGTTGATCCGCTGCATCCGACCGCGCGGCAGGAATTCGGGGCCAGTCTTGCCGCTTCGGGATACCAGAAGCTGCCGAGCGGGCTGATCCTGCAGTGGGGCGTTGTGTCGATTGCCGCAGGGGCGACAGCAACGGTTACGCTGCCGATTGCGGTCGCTGGAATTTTTTCGACTTCCGTTGTCGCAAATACGGCAGGCGCAGCCTATGGGACCGTTTTGAATTACACGACAACCAGTTTTAATATCAAGAACCAAGGCGCGACGACTGTGAACTTCTTCTGGATCGCGGTCTGCAACGGCTAATCGCAACGGGAGATTTGATTATCATGAGCGACGCCGTCATCTTCGTGGGCCTTCTGCTGGTCATCTTGCTCGTCTACATGGTCCGGATGCTGTGGGGGCGGTCGTGGCGAGACTACTTCGCCACCAAGGACGGCATGGGCATCCTGAAGGGCATCGTGCTGGCGCCGATCGTCATCCTGATCCTCGCGGCGCTGTTCATGCTGCTGCCGGGTCGAGCGATCGCGGGCACGTGGCTCAACGACGCGTCTGTCTTTGCGGGGCTCGACTACACCCGCAAGCTCTCGCCGCAGTGCGAGCGCAACGAGGTCGACGAGCGCGGCACGTCGAACCTCGGCTTGCGGTTGAACCTCTGGGAGTCGGACTCGAGGCGCGTGCGGCTCAACAGCAAGTACACGCACCACTCCTGCGCGCTGGGGCCCGATGATCGCCAGTACGACGCGGTTGGCGTAGAGCTTGAATGGCGGGTGTGGGAGCGTGCCCGGTGAAACAGTTCCTCATTGCCCTCGACCAGCTGCTGAACACCGTTGTCTGGATCAAGGGCGACGGGTTCGGGTATGCCGACGAGACGCTGTCGGCACGAGCGTGGCGCCTGCGCGATCAGTCGGACGCTTGGCGTCGGATCGACGGGCTGCTGTTCTGGGACCCGGACCACTGCCGGGTGTCCTACGAGTCAGAGGTGCTGCGCCATCACCTGCCCGACCACTATCGCTAATGGCTTTGTCGTGACTGTAGAATCCGTTTGTCACAAACGCTTTTAGGTCGGGGCCATGATCTCGCATAACATCGGCAGGGGGGCTCAATGAGCGAGCCCGTTTCAGCCGGATTCATCAGCGTCACCGCAGGGGGTATCACGGTCCTCGGCATCATTACGGGTCTGCACCCTGCGCTCATGCTGGCCGGCGCTGCAGGAGGGTGGTGGGCAATGAGCTATCAGCAGCAGATGACCGTTCTGGGGCGGCTGAACCGGATCCTTCTGTCGTCCATCGTGGCCGCGTGGGGCTCTCCGGTTACCGCAGCGTGGGGCGTGCCGGTGATCGAGAAGATCCTTCCTGATGCAGTTCCTATCCCGCACTCTGCGGTCGAGCTTGGTATCGCGCTGATCATCGGCTTGGTCACCATCGACGTGCTCGGCAGGAGCCTCATGTCGCTTATCCGCGGGCGGATGGAGGGCACGAAATGATCGACATGGCGCTCCAGGTCGTATCCGCCGGCGCTGCCGGCGTGATTCTCTACCGAGCCGAGCCCGCCCTGAATCGCATGTCAGGGCATACGCACATCATGGTGCGGATTTCCATGTTCCTGCTCGTTGTGTCCGCCGCTGCTCAGCTTGGCTCGGTCGTGCTGTTCGGCCACATCCCGTCCGCTTCGGAGGCTCTACTATTCGCGGGTGTCGCCTCGCTACTGTCGTGCGAGCGCCGCATGCGTGTGCTGATCCCGGGTCCGCGCAGGAGCCTTCGGTGATGCTGCGCGTCGGTAGCCGCGGAGACGGCGTGAAGGCCGTTCAGCGCCTTCTCGGGATCGCGGCCGACGGCGTGTTCGGCCCGGGTACCGACACGGCCGTGCGCGCCTTCCAGCGTTCCGCAGGCCTGAAGGATGACGGGGTCGTCGGGCCTGCCACCATGGCGGCGCTCTCGCGCGGTTCGCGCACGCTCACCGGGGGCGATCTGAGCCTTGCCGCCGAGTCGCTCGGCGTCGACGTGGCGTCGGTTCGCGCAGTGACGCACGTCGAGTCGCGCGCATCCGGATTCCTGTCCGATGGCAGGCCGGTGATCCTGTTCGAGCGCCACATCATGCGCCGACGTCTGGTCGAGCTCGGGCGCGACGTAGATCTGCTGCAGCGCTACCTGCCGGAGATCATTAACGGGGTTCCCGGCGGCTACAAGGGGGGCTCGGCCGAGCACGACCGCCTCTACCTCGCGCAGCAGATCGACTTCGACAGCGCGGTCGAGTCGGCGTCGTGGGGGCTGTTCCAGATCATGGGGTTTCACTGGCAGGCGCTCGGCTACGAGTCGGCCAAGGCTTTTGCGCGCGCGATGAACCAGTCTGAAGGCCAGCAGCTCGACGCCTTCGTGCGCTTCATCAAGGCGGACGCCGGCCTGCACAGGGCGCTGCGCTCGAAAAATTGGGCCGACTTCGCGGCTCGATACAACGGCCCGGCCTACTCGAAAAACAAGTATGACGTGAAGCTCGCCGAGGCCTACAAGGAGTTCGCCTGATGGACCGCAAAATCACCGACATGGCCGCGTTTCGCGCTGCGCGCACACGCCCGATCGCCGATGCCTGCCGCTGGTCCGAGGCGTTCGAGACGATCGCGCTCACGAACCTGCGTGTGGGCTTCGCGTGGCAGCGCATGGTGCTGCGCGCATGGGGGCTGGCGTGATCGCCGAGCTCGTCGCGCTTGCGCTCTCCGGCCCGCTCGACCGCTTGCGGGGCGACGCCAGACACATTCTCGGGGCGCGCATCCTCGACAAGATCGCGCTGGGCGTGTGCATGGCCGTGCTTGCCGGCTATCCGCACCCGACGCTCTGGGCCGCGCTGATCGTGGCGGCGATGATCGCCGGCATGAGCCCGGGCTGGGGGGCGCCGATGGGCGCCGCGCTGGGCGGTCGGTCGTCGATGCCGAAGGACGATCTCGAGTGGTGGCAGGTCGGCGTTCTGGCCCGCAGCGTTCCGCTTGCGCTGGTGGCGCGCGGTGCGATCTGGGGGGCGCCGGTGGCCGCTCTTGCGCCGATCGTGGGTGACCCGGTGCTGCTGTGGTTCCTGCCGGCCTACGCGGTGGCGATGCCCGCCTCGATCTACGTTGTGCGCGGGCTTGATGTCCGTGACACGTGGGCTGCTGCCGAGTTGGTTCGCGGGTATATGGCCGCTGCGATCGTGCTGGTTGGCCGGGTGACGATGCCGTGATCACCAAGCTCGCCTCGGGGTCCGTCGCCAAGCTCGCCGGCGCCGCGCTGCTGATCGCGCTGGCTGTCGCCGGCGTCCAGACCTACCGGCTCTCCGAGGAGCGGCTCGCGCACGCCGAGACGAGCCGCACGCATGCCGAGACGATCGGCCTGCTCGAGCGGCGCGCACGCGAGGCCGAATCCGCAGCGCGCGAAACTGAGCGCCACTGGACGGCCGCCATGGAGAGAGTCGTCAATGAACACCAGACCCAGATCGATCAGGCGCGCGCTGACGCTGACGCTGCTGCCTCTGCTGGCGAGCGCCTGCGCCAGCGTGTCGCCGAGCTTACCGCCGGCTGTCGTCGCGCCGCCGGTGGTTCCGCCGTTGCCGGCTCAAGCCAAGCAGCCGACGCCACCGCCAGAGTGCTCGCCGACGTGCAGCGCCGCCTTGACGCGGCTGCGGACCGAGTTGCTCGACACGCTGACGAAGCACGAGCTGCCGGCCTCGCCTGCGAGCGCGCCTACGGGGCGCTGACGGCTTCTCGATGAGGGGTGACCATGTACCAGTACCGCGCCACGGTTGATCGATGGGTCGACGGGGACACCGTCGACATGGTGGTGGATTTGGGCTTCCGGATGACAACGCACCAGCGTTTCCGGTTGCTGGGTGATGGCGACACGCCCGTCATCGATACGCCGGAGCGGAGCGAGTCCGGCTACGTCGAAGCGCGGCAGGTTTCCGAGTCGGTTCATCCGGCCGGATCCGTGGTCACCATCTCGACAGAGAAGCCGCTCGCCGGCGACAAGTACGGGCGCTATCTCGTGCTGCTGCCGGATGTCAATGCGGCGCTACGGGCTTCCGGGTTGCTGAAGTCGAAGTGATGGACATGGCGGCCGGCGGCGTTGTCCTTGCCCTTCTGGGCGCAGCCTACGTAGCCGCCTCCCGCCTTGCCTGCCGGATGCCCTCGGCCTTGATTCTCACCTGCTCGGAGAAGTGAAAGCCCTGCGAGCTCAGGAAGCTCTCGAGATACCCGGGCCATGCCTCGTCCGGCTGGCGCAGCAGGAAGATCACAGCCACGTCGACGCGGATCCGCTCGGATGCGGCAGCGCCGCGCCGCTTGGCGATCATGGCGAGCATGTCGTTGCGGGCGTACTGGTCAGGCAGGCCGAGGATGTGGCGGCACTCGCATTCGTGTCGCCAGTCCTCGCCGTAGGTATCGATGGGCTGACCGGTGAGTTCGGACGTAACCACGTCACACCACCACCGTGATCCGCTCGGCCGCCCGGGTGATGGCGGTGTAGAGGTGGTTCATCCGGCAGTCCCTAAAGGCGCCGCTCTCGTCGAACACCACGAGGTCGTCATACTGGCTGCCTTGGCTCTTGTGGACCGTGATCGCGTAGCCGTAGTCGAACTCGTCGCACTCGCGGCGCATCTTCCAGTCGAGCCGGTCCTCGGTGCCTTTGAAGAACTCGACCGGGACGACGATCTCGACCTTGCCCGCTGACGTCCCGTCTGCACTCTCGACCTTGCCCTCGGTGATCGAGTCGTTCTGGTGGCCGATATCGATCAGGTCCCATAGTGAGCCGTTCAGGAGGCCCTTGTCCTTGTTGTTGCGCAGGCAGATCAGGCGGTCGCCGGCGACCGGGCGCCAGTCGCCCATCTCGGCCATGCCGTGCAGTTCTCGCAACCGGGCGTTGAAGCTGCGCCGGGTCCGGTTGATGCCGCACAGGACCTGATCGGCAGCCATGACCGCCGCGGCGAGTTCCTCGCGCCCGAGCTCGCCTCGGCGGACCACCCGGCTGTCGCCGTGCCGGCCGATCTGCAGGCGGCGACCTTCTCGCACGTCCATGCTCATGCGGATGATCGGGTTGTCGGCCGCCTGCCGGTGAATATCGGTCAGCATGAAGTCGGGTTTGGCGTCGATGAAGAACCCGGTGCCCTTGACTGGCGGGAGCTGGGCCGGGTCGCCGAGCACCAGCACGCGGGTGCCGAACGAGAGCAGGTCGGCGCCAAGCTCGGGGCCGACCATGGAGCACTCGTCGATGATGACCAGCTTGGCGGTACCGACGTCGCTGTCGCGGTTCAGCCTGAACGTCGGCTTCCCGCTCTCGTCATCTTCGACCTTGTAGATCATGCTGTGGATGGTGCTGGCGCCGTCGCATCCTTTCGTGCGCAGCACCAGCGCCGCCTTGCCGGTGAACGCACCAAACAGGACGGTCCCGTTGATGAGGCGTGCGATCTCCTTGGCGATAGTGGTTTTCCCTGTTCCAGCGTATCCGAACAGCCTGAAAACCTGCGGCGCACGCCTGTCCTCGAGCCAAGCCCGGACGGCGGTGATTGCGTCGCTCTGTTGTTTCGACCATGACATAAGTTCCCCTTGGACGCCGGCCGGCGTCATCGACTGTATTCAGCGGTGCTGGTGACGGTGCGCTTTCTCCAGCCCCTTTCGGGGCTGGGCCTGTGGGGGTTAGAAGAGGGGGCCGCCAGACGGGACGGGGTCCGTGTTCTGGTCGCTGTTCTGCTGCTGCTGCTGCTCCGGCTCGGCGGGCTGCGTCTGCGGGGCGCTGCGCGACTGCCGTGCCGGCCGGCTCTGCTGGGCGGGCTGCTGCGCCTCGGGCGTGCTCGCCTTCTCGGTCGCCTGAGCCTGCTGCGCACCGCTCGGTGCGCTGGCGATCGCGGCGTTGACCGACAGCTTCTTCTCGTCGTGCGGCGGCTCGTCGCCGGCAAAGTATTCGCTCGGCTTGGCGCCTTCGCGGATGGCGTTGAACACGCCGGTCAGGTCGATCAGCTCGTCGAGCGTCACGTCGTCCAGCGAGTGACCGATGTACTTTGCGATGTGGTCGGTGTTCACGCCGTACTTGGAGAAGGCGTTGATCATCTTGCGCACCCGGACCGCGATCGGCTCGTCGCCGGTACCGGCGATGGTTTGCTTGCACTTCTCGACCGCCTCGGCCACCAGCCACTTCGGCAGCAGGGCGAGAATCCGGCCGCGGATCTGCTTGCTCGCCTTGTTGGCGATGAGGTTGTCGATATCGGCCTGATCGCGGCAGGGCTTCGGGCCGTACTTCGTGTCGACTACATGCATCACGGTGAGCTGACGGACGCTGCGGTTGTTCTTCTCCATGTCCCATGCAAAGACCTCGATCTCCGACTTGCCTTCGCTGCGGGATAGCTCTCGGTGGCCGTAGATGAAGTTGCCGTAGACGCGCGCGACTTCCTCGGCGAACCGGATCGACGGGCCGCTGCCGCGGTTGGGGACGCTGTAGAAGGCCGTGGCAGCAAACGCACCCGACGAGCAGGCCTCCATCAGCTCGGCGTAGGCTGCGTTCAGGTCGCGCGGGAAACGCTTCGCCAGCGTGAGCTGGCCTTGCGCCTCGGCGATCGCGCGTTCCTGTTCGATGGAGATCGCACCGATGTTGGCGTTCTGGTTCGATGCGGCGATGGGCGTCTTGGCGAACGGGTTGCTCGGCTGCTGGGTTTGGGCGAGTTCGGTGGTCATGGTTACTCCTTGGTGGTGATGGTGAATGCGTCATCGCTGACGCGGGTGATGAACATCTGCATGCCGCTGGCGATGGTCTGTTTCTGGAATTCCGCGTACCGCTCGCTGTCGAGCAGCTCGAGGCCGTCGCAGCAGATCACGCCCAGCTCGCCGGCGCGCAGCTTGGCGATCTCGACCGCGATCTCGACCTGCTGCGCCGTGTTCAGGCGGTCGAACTGCACTCCGCTGCGGAAAATCTCGCCGTCCTCGACCGTGAGGCCCTTGATCGGCAGGTTTGCCAGCAGCTCGGACTTGTAGGCGTCGAGACCTTCGATCGCGGCTGTCTGCGCGTCCGCCTCGGCCTGCAGGCGGGCGGCGTCCTCGTTCATGGTGGCGATGGTCTGACGGGTTGCCTCGTGCTTCGCAGCGGCGCGCTGGGCGGCTTGGATGGTAGAGAGGTCGTGGCGAAGGGTGGCGGTGCTGTCCCGGTGCTGGGTGATCGTCATTTCGCGCTGGCGACCGGCGAGCCCTTGGATCTCGGAGAACTTCCGTTGCTCGTCGGCGATTTGCTGGCGCAGCGCCTCGATGCGTTCTTCTGCTTCAGCTCGCAGTCCGGCGAGCTTGGCATCGATCCGCTGCAGCTCGGCGTCGCGCTTCTGGTCGGCCGCCACGATCTGCGCGAGCAGGTCGTCTGCGCTCGCTGGCGCTTCGACTTCCCCGTCTGGCAGCGTGTCGGCGAGCTGGTTGATGGTGGCGTGCTTTTCCTTCACCGCGCGGTTGGTGCCGGTGCGCTCGTTGAAGATCGCGGTGCGGATGGAGTCAATCAGGATGAGGGCGTGCGTGCCTTCGTTGCGCCCTTTGCTGACCGGGTACTCGGTGAACGCCTTCCCGGCGATCTGCTCGAGGCGGTCGTGGTCGATCTCGATCGGCAGGCTCTCGAGGAGCACGTTCACGCGCTCCTTCTTCGTCGCGCGCAGGAAGTCGACCGGGTTGATGCTGATCAGGTCGGTGAGCCGCTTGATGGTGTCGGCCGGCTTGCTCTCGCGCTTGCCGTCGGCGTTCTTCACTACTGTGGTGCTGGTGGCCGGGGTGACGCGCTTGGCGATCTCGGTGCCGTCATCGAGCACCAGCACCGTCTCGCCTTTCTCGGCGCCGGTGCGCAGCAGGGTGGCGTCGTGCCCGCCGCGCAGCGTCGCCTTGATGGCCTCCAGTACGCTCGTCTTTCCGGTGCCGTTGGGGCCGCTGATCTGGTTGAACTGCCCGGCATCGAACTCCAGCTCGTCGATGCCGAGGATGTTGTTGATTCGGATCTTGGCGATCTTGGTCATGGTCGTCTCGGGTGGTGGTTAGGTCGCTTGGTTCATGAACCAGCGGGGCATGGTCAGCGGGACCGCCTCGGTACCGTAGTCTGGCCACTGGCCGTGCTCGATACACCGGGCGAGGAGGTTGAGGTCTTTCCGGTACTGAGCACGTCCGCGCTCGATCAGGTCTTGCTCGACGTAGTAGATGCCGAGGCTGTAGGGGCGCTTCTTCTTCACTGCGACGAAGATGAAGTGCTCGGGAGCCTCGCCGAACAGCCGGCGCGGGATGTCGAGGTACCATGGCGCCTGCACGAAGTAGCGGAAGTTCACCACAGACTTGGCAAACCCGGCCGGGCTCGGGTCGTTCGTGGACTTTAGGTCCACCATCAAGCCGCCGTTGGTGGTCCAGTCCGGACGGCACTTGATGAGCAGGCCGGTTTCTTCGTCGCGGGCAAACAGCGACTGTTCGGCGACGCCGTCCTTGAAGAGCCGGCTGGCGACAGGGTGGCGGCGCACCGCGGTTGCCATGTCCTGCGCGATGCTGATGATCTCCGCAGAAACGATCCGCTTGCCGGCGGCCTCTTTCTCGAAATCATCCCACCATTCGATCGCGCTCAGGGTGTCGAGGCTGGGCTTTTTCGCTTCGCGCTGACGCGCTGTCGGGCGCTTGGGCGCGTCTTCCGGCACGCTGATGTACTGCGCGTTGAACAGATCGGGCTCCATGACCGCGGTGTGGAAGACGGTTCCGAGCAGCATGTCGTCGGTTTCGTTGCGCTCGGGCGGCTCGGGGTTGATGTAGCTGTCCCAATAGTCGAGCGGGCATCCGCCGTTGTCGGGGCTGATCACGTCGAGGTGGGACTTAGAGACGCCCGGTCCCGAGTGGTATTCGTCGTTCGTCATCTCGACGAGGCCGTAGGGTTCTGTTGAATTCACCGTGCTCTCCGGTGGTTGATCGTGCTCGGATTGTTTCACCAATTTTGAACACCATCAACGGGTTCACGTCTTTATTCTTGCGCTGTACTTGCGCTTACCGGAATTCTGGCATCAAAACGATGCGCCATTCTTCAATTCTGCTACACTTGCACCATATTTCCTTATGGAGCCCACCGTGGCGAACAACTTCGTGGACGCGTTCAAGGACGCGCTCGCTGGCATCGAGGCCGGCGCAAAAGAGGCGGGCAGCTCGATCACCGAGATTTGCCGCGAGACCGGCATCAGCCGAACGACGCCGGACCGCTGGAAAGAAAACCCGCCGATCACGATCGAGCTGGTTGCGAGAATGCAGGATGCCGTGAACCGCAAGCTGAAGAAGGCTGCGCGCAAGAAGGCCGCTCAAGAGAAGGTCAAGAACGATGCGGCGGCGTGATCTCGTGCGCGCGGCCGTCTACACGTACATCGGCGCGATCGTGCTTGCCGTCCTGTCTGCTGCACTGCAGGCGAAGGTGCTCACGTGAGCCCAAGCTGGCAAAAATACTTCATCGAAATGGCGCGCCTTGCTGCGTCGAAGTCGAAAGACCCGGACAGGAAGGTCGGGTGCGTGATCGTCGGTCCGGACATGGAGGTGCGCGCGACAGGATTCAACGGCTTCGCGCGCGGGGTGTCCGATGATGTCGAGCGGTACGCCGACAAGGACGCAAAGCTGATCATGATGGTGCACGCCGAAGCGAACGCGGTCGCCGCTGCTGCGCGCGTCGGAACGTCGCTCAAGGGCTGTACCGCCGTGGTGACGAAGCACCCTTGCCCGCAGTGCGCCGCGCTGCTCATTCAGGCGGGCGTGTCAGTGGTGGTGTCACCGTCGCCATACGACGGATCGCGCTGGCAGGATGCGAACGTGGTCGCCCAGCTTCAATTCGCCGAGTCTGGCGTCGGGGCGAGGTACTACTAGTGGGGCAGTCCCGCAGAATGTCCGCGCTCGAGTCCTGCGCAAACATCGCGGTCGGTATTGGCGTCGCGTTCGCCACTCAGGTCGCCGTGTTCCCGCTGTTCGGGCTTCACGCCAGCACCAGCGATCACGCCGCAATCACGCTCATTTTCACGGCGGTGTCGTTCGTTCGCAGCTACGCGCTCCGGCGCGCGTTCGAGCGGCTTCGACGGTAACGATCAACAGCCGCGGCTAGGGTAGCTCCCGAAGAGCCTGTTCCCCTGCAGGCCTGCCGCGGCTCCTTCTTTCAGGGGGTATCTATGGGGGATGCTGATGTGATTGTTCTACGTCCTGTAGATCAGGAAGTCTCCGTCAATGCTGCGCGCTCGCTCATCGCCGAAGGCGTGAAGCGCATTCTGCTGCAGGCGCCGTGCGGCTTCGGCAAGACCGTTGTGGGCGCCTACGTTGCGCGCTCTGCCGCCGAGAAGATGCGCCGAGTGCTGTTCCTCGTGCACCGCGAGGAGCTTTTCGTGCAGGCAAGCCGGACATTTCAGGCGTTCGACGTCAAGCACTCCGGCATCGCCGCCGGGCTCACCTTTGATCGGAGCGTCAGGGTCCAGATCGGGATGATCGACACGGTGCGCTCGCGCCTGAAGCGCGAGGTCGATCTCGGGCACTACGACATCGTGATCGTGGATGAATGCCATCACGCCGTGTCGGCCACGTGGAGGCTCGTCATCGACCACTTCGCAGACCGCGGCGCGGTGATCCTCGGCCTGTCGGCCACGCCTGAGCGCCTGTCCGGCGAGCCGTTGGGCGACATCTTCGACAGCATGATTCCGGGCCCGTCTGTGCGCGACCTGATCGGGCGCGGCGCGCTGTCCGAGTACAAATACTTCGCGCCGCCGACAGATCTGGATCTCTCTGGCGTGCATACCAAGTACGGCGACTATGTGGCCTCCGAGCTGGCTGCTGCGACCGACAAGCCGCAGATCATCGGCGACGTGATCCGCCACTACCGGACGCTGCTTGGCGGCAAGCGCGCCATCGTGTTCGCAGTGAATGTCCAGCACTCGCAGCACATCGTTGAGCAGTTCAACGCGGCAGGCATCCCGGCCGCGCACATCGACGGCACGATGGACCGGGCCGAGCGCCGGCGAGTTGTGAAGGCGTTCGAGCGCGGGGATATCCTGATCCTGTCGAACGTGATGATTTGCACCGAGGGCTTCGACGTGAAGGCTTGCGACGGCGTGATCCTGCTGCGCGCCACGCAGTCTCTGTCGCTTCACGTCCAGATGGTCGGCCGCGCTATGCGCCCGCACGAATCGAAGGCGCACGCGATCATCATCGACCACGTCGGGAACGTGAATCGGCACGGCCTGCCGGATGCGGATCACGAATGGACGCTGGAAGGGAAGAAGAGGCGCGGCAAGCGCAAGAAGGACGACGAGGATGCAGTCGCCGTCACGCAATGCCCGAAGTGCTACACGTGCCACGAGCCCGCGCCTGTTTGCCCGTACTGCGGCCACGTCTATACGTCGAAGGCTCGACAGATCGCGCACGTCGACGGCGACCTGCAGGAGATCACGCCCGAGATGCGCGAGGCGATGTCGCGCCAGCGTCGGCAGGAGCAGGGGCGCGCACAGACCGTGGAGGAGCTGATCGCGCTCGGTCACCACCCGAAATCAGCCGAGAAGATCGTGCAGGCGCGCGCCGCAAAGCAGGAGCTGATCTCCGCGCTGATTGCGGACATGACGGCTTGGTCGGAAAGCACAAACCAGTACCCGTTACCCACATTTGGTGTATCATTCCGTGACATCAGGTACATGAAACCCAAGGCCCTGAAGGACCTGCGGGCGCGCTTCGATGCGCACAAAGCCGCTTACCTCGCCGGCGACGAAAACGCGAGGATCATCCAGTCGGAGCTGTTATGAGCAAACAGGGGAAAGACGGCGCGCTCAACGCGCTGCAGGAGCTGCTGCAACGAATCGCGGCGGATCATCCGAACGTTGAAGTGAAGTTCGTCGATTTGTCTGGCGGGCTGCGCGGCATGAACGACCACCCGCTGCAGGCGGTGTTCGATCGCTGCATCGAGCAGGTCACGTCCGGCAAGGGCGAGGAACGTCACGGCCATGGCCGCGATTTCTACGGCCAGAAGTGGCTCGAAGTTGCGCGCACGCATGGCATCGGTTTCCTGACCGGTCAGGCCGAGAAGAAGCTGAAAGAGGCGCAGGGCATGGACGCCGATGCGTGGGAGCGCGAGATGCTCGGCGCGATCGTCTACGCGGCCATGGCGATCCTATATCGATTCGTGGTGGTGCCTTCCGATGCTGACGAGAAGGCCGAGCGCGGCTGCAGCGGGGGCACCGATGAAGGTTAATCTGAAGGTTCTTGACGACCGCCTGCTGCAGCCCGAGTTCGCGCTGAAGTACGGCACCAGCCGCTCGGCAGCCGTCGACCTGCGGGCGTGCTCGGTGGAGGTGGATTCCGCCTCTGGCGAATTCGAGCGCTTGGACGGCACGTTCATCATCGGCCCGGGCGCGCGCGTGAAGTTCGGCGCAGGCTTCGCGGTTCATCTGGATTCGCTGGACGACGACCCGGACCAGATCGCTCCGCAAGACGAGCACTTCGCGCCTGCCGGCCTGATCCTGCCGCGCTCTGGCATCGGATCGCGCGGGATCGTGCTCTCGAACCTCGTCGGCCTGATCGACGCCGACTACCAAGGTCAGGTCGGCCTCACGATCTGGAACGCCACGGCGGGCCCGTTCACCGTGCATGCCATGGACCGACTGTGCCAGATGATGATCGTCCCGGCATTCCGGCCCGAGTACGTCGTCGTCGAGTCGTTCGCCGAGCGGACGGAGCGCGCTGCCGGCGGGTTCGGTTCGACGGGGGTGGCGTGATGAACAAGTCGACGCTGATTGACGCGGTTGCCGAGGCTAAGCGGTTTGTCTCCGCGGCCGAGGCTGCGTTGGTTGCAGACACGGCGGCGCGCGCGCAGCTTGTCAACATCAGGCCCACGTGGCCCGACCTGTGTAGCAACCCGCGCGAGAACGGCGCTGTCCGGCGCGCCTCGATGGACCTTACCCGCAAACTGGCCGACCTCCGGGCTGGCCGCTGATCAAGGAGACGCAGATGCGTCAGAACTGGAAGTTCAAGTACGCGGCGGCGGACGTCGCTGATGCGGCGAGCGCGAAGCGCGACCACCATGCCGATCGCCTCGCTTGGTGGGAACAGCAGCAGAAAAGCCTCATCGCCGAGGTCCGCGAGAAAGGCCTCGAGGTCGAAGAGTCGCTTGCAGCCGTCTATGCGTCGAGCGCGGCACCGCATGGCGCGCGGCTGGTGGTCAAGGACGACTACCAGACCAAGCTGAACGAGTGCCACATGAAGATCAAGCTGCACAGCGCGAAAACCCGCGAGTACGACGGCTGGGTCCAGTTCCTGAGCATCCGGACCGAAGCGATCGAGCTCGACTGCGACGACTACCTTTTCTTCTATGGAGACTGACCAGTATGAACAAGCAAGACCTCATCAACCGCGTCTCGGAGCTGACTGGCGACACGAAGCGCGACGCTGAGATCGCCATCAACGCCGTTATTGAGGCCGTCACCGAGGCCGTTTCGCGCGGCGACCGCATCGAGGTCAAGGGCCTGATGACGGTGCGCGTCACGGATCGCCCTGCGCGCACCGGCCGCAACCCGATCAATGGCGAGGCTGTCGAGATCCCGGCGCGCCGTGCCGTCACCATTAAACCTGCCGCGGCGCTGAAGGCTGCGGCCAACAAGGAGTAATCATGGCCGCACGCAAGCTCTACGATCTGGCCGTGAAGGTCAGCGAGTACCAAGACCAGCAGGGCAACAAAAAGGGCCGCTGGCAGAACGTCGGCGCCGTCATGCAGGGCGACGACGGCGGGAAGTTCATCATGCTGGCGAAGTGGTTCAACCCGGCCGGCGTGCCGGACTTCTCCGGACGGGGCGGCGAGTCGCTTCTGCTGTCGATGTTCGAGCCGAAGGACCATAACGGCCAGCAACAGGGCGGCGGCGGTGGCTACCAGCAGCAGGGCGTCCAGCAACAGCAGCAGCGTCAGGCGCCGCCTCAGCAGCAGCGCGCTCCGCAGAACCAGTATGACGATGACATTCCTTTCTAGACCTGTCGCGCTAACATCATGGACCCCGCTTCGGCGGGGTTTTTCATGACACCGCCTATTCTTTTTCGGTTAATCTACGGGCACCATTTACGAACCGGAGAAGACCATGCTGATGTTCGACGCTGCCACCGAAGACCGTCGCGCGCTGATCGAGAATACGCCGCGGGAGCGCGCCGCGTATGAATCGCCGACGCTCGAGAATCGACGCCGCAAGGCGCTCGAGCGCCTCGGCGAGCGTTGGGTCCTGCACCCGAACTACAACCCGGCGTTGAACCCGCATCACTCGGTGTTCGTGCGCTGACTTTTCTGAGGTGGCGCGTGACGCCACCATCGACCGATGAGCGAATCCAACATCCAGCGCGAGATCATGCTCGCGCTCTCGAGGGCTGGCGTCACGGTGTGGCGCAACAACACCGGGCAGGCGTGGGCAGGCGAGTCTCACCGCATCACATCCGCCACCACCGTGCGCCTGCAGCCCGGCGACGTCGTCGTGCGCAACGCCCGGCCGCTGCACGCCGGCCTGTGCCGCGGCTCGTCGGACCTGATCGGCCTGCAGCCTGTCGTGGTGGCGCCCGAGCACATCGGGATGACCTTCGGGCGATTTGTCGCCGTCGAGGTCAAGACCGATACCGGCCGCGTGAGTGCAGATCAGCGCAACTTCATCGACCACGTTGCCGGTCGCGGCGGTGCTGCCGGCGTTGCTCGATCACCCGCTGATGCGCTGGGCCTCATCGGAATTCTCGCGCCTGCCCGTCGGACGTGACCCATTTTCGGTTACACTCCGTAACCAGCAGGGCTAGGGCGACGGCCTGAATACCGCGAGCCTTGGACGAGCGGCTGCCCTGCATCCTTTTTCGTCCGCTTCTCGCCAAGGGAGAATATGAAAAACGAACAGCTTCCTCCTGATGTCATCGATCAAGCGCGAGCAACCGATCTCGTGCTGCTCGCCGAGTCCTACGGCGTCAAGATGGCGAAGCAGGGAAAGGACTTCTTCGGCCTGTGTCCGTTCCACTCCGAAAACTCGCCGAGCTTCACGATCTACAGCAAGAACAGCGGTCCGCACCGCTTCCACTGCATGGGCTGCGGCGCAGATGGTGACGCCATCCAGTTCGTTCAGGACTACGAGGGCTTGAAGTTCCGCGACGCCGTGCGCCGCCTCGTCGGTACCCTGCCGGCGACCGGGAACGCGCCGACGCCGGCTGCCGCCCATGTGCCGGCCGAGCCCGAGGAGGTCTGGACGCCGGTCTTGCCGGTACCGGACTCGGCGCCGATGACACCGGACACGATCCGCCGAAAGATCAAGGGCCAGTGGGTGTCGGTGAAGGCCTCACGCCGCTGGGACTACCGCGACGCCAGTGGTGACGTGCTCGGGTACGTGTTCAGGTTCGACATGCCGGGTGGCGGGAAGGAGGTTCTGCCGCTCGTGTGGGCCGTTTCGTCGCTGACCGGCGAGATGCAGTGGCGCTGGATCTCGTTCCCGAAACCGCGGCCGTTGTACGGGCTCGACAAGCTCGCCGAAAACCAGAACGCTCAGGTCTTGGTGGTTGAGGGCGAGAAGGCTGCCGACGCGGCTCAGGAGCTGTTCGTCGGGCTCGGGGTGCCGATGAGCAAGCTCGTCGTCGTGTCGTGGCCGGGTGGCGGCAAGGCGATCAAGCACGTGGACTTCGGTGCGCTGGGAGGGCGGTCCGTGGCCTTGTGGCCGGATGCCGACCAGAAGCCCTACCCGGCAAACCACGAGCGCGCCGGCGTGACCATGCCGTTCCTCGAGCAGCCCGGGACGACTGCCATGCTGGACGTCTGGCAGGCGATCCGCGATACGGCCACCTCGGTGAAGTTCGTCATGCCGCCCGAGGGGGTACCGGATGGGTGGGATCTCGCCGATCCGCCGCCATCCGGGTTCTCGCTGCTCGCGCACATCAAGTCGTCGACCGTGGATCCGGCGACGCTCGTTCAGGCCAATGAGCCGGCCGAGCCGGTACGCCCAATCGACCCGGTCAAGCCGGAAGCGCCGGCGCCGAGGCCGGACGTGATCGGAGACGACTACGACGACGGCGAGGACGTGCAGTCCGAGGGGTATTTCTCGATCCTCGGCTACAACCGCGAGACCTACTACGTGTTCCAGCAGGAGGCCCGGCAGATTTTCGAGTACACGAAGGGCGACTTCACCGACACCGGGTTCATCGCGCTGGCGCCTCTGCACTGGTGGGAGACCAACTTCCCGAGCGAGCAGTCCGGGTTCTCGAAGAAGCTCGCCGCCAACTGGTTCGTGCGCCGCGCTCGGGCAAAAGGCATCTACGACCCGTCTCGCACGCGCGGGCGTGGTGCTTGGATCGATCAGGGGCGCGTCGTGCTCCACCTTGGGAACACCTTGTACGTCGACGGCGTGAAGACCGACGTGACCAAGATCGCCAGCCGCTACGTGTATGAACTCGATCGCGCGCTGCCTGACCTGTCTCCGGTGGCGCTCACCGTCGAAGAGGGGCGCTGGCTGCTCGATGTGGCGAAGATGTTCAGGTGGAACCGCGCGGCAAGCGCACCACTGTTGGCCGGTTGGGTGGCGCTGGCACCGCTGTGTGGGGCGATGAAGTGGCGCCCGCACATCTGGATCACCGGCGGCGCCGGGTCCGGCAAGACCTCAATCCTGAACGAGTACGTCCACGCGCTGATCGACGGGATCGCGCTGTTCGCGCAGGGTAACTCGACCGAGGCGGGCATCCGCCAGACGCTGCACACCGACGCCCGTCCGGTGCTGTTCGACGAGTCCGAGTCGAACGAGGAGAAGGACCGGCTTCGCATTCAGGGTGTGCTGTCGATGATCCGGCAGGCATCGAGCGAGTCGGCCGCGCTGACCCTGAAGGGGACTTCGCACGGAGCATCCCTGAACTTTCATGTTCGTTCGATGTTCGCGCTGGCGTCGATTCAGGTCGCGCTGAAGCATCAGGCCGACATGGAGCGCCTCGCGGTGCTGGCGCTGCGCCAGAAGCGTGCAGGCGAGGATTCCGCGGCCGACCAGTGGCGAGCCGTCCAGTCCGAGTTTGCCAAGATCCGCAACGACGAGACGCTGCCCGGGCGGCTGTTCCGCCGGTCGGTCGATCTGCTGCCGGTGACCATGCAGAACATCGCGGTCTTCACCCGGTCTGCGGCCGAGAAGTTCGGCAGCCAGCGCGACGGCGACCAGTACGGCACGCTGATGGCTGGCGCGTGGTCGCTGCAGTCGGACGCGCTGGCCACGCCCAAGCAGGCGCGCGAGATGCTCGACGCCTACAACTGGGATGACCACATGGAGCACGCCGAGACCGACGAGTCTCAGATGGCGCTCGGTGCGCTCATGGGCGCCATGGTGAGCCTGCAGGGTGGCGCGAAGTGCACGATTCACGAGCTGGTGATGATGGCGTGCGGCAGGCCTGTTCCCGGTGCGCCGGAGCTCACACCCACCGAGGCCGGCGCGGCGCTGAAGCGGCTCGGGCTGAAGGCTGAGGGCGGGTCGCTGCTGCTGGCGAACAGGATGCTGCCGCCGCTCGAAGAGATCATGCGGCACTCGCAGTTCGCTGCTGACCTTCGCGGCCAGCTCCTGCGCCTGCCGGGTGCGGCGCGGTACCCGAAGGTGATCCGTTTCGGCGGTGCGCTCGATCGCGGCTACTCGATCCCGCTGCAGCCGCTGCTCGACGAAACGCAGCCGGGCGCGGCGCCGCAGCCCGCGCCGTTCTGAATCCGCTCTACCTTGCGGACCGTTTGTCCCGGCTTCGGCCGGGATTTTTTTTGGGTAATTGAGTTGCGTTTTATTTCGTAGGGGACTACGATTCAAGCCATACAAACGCAGGAGCAAACCGAAATGCCCACCACTCACGAATCCACCATCTCCGCCGAAACCAAGGCCCGCGCGCTGGACGTGCTGCGCACCCTGCCGGCCGACTGGTCGCTCCATACGGCGTGGTATGAGTCCGCCGAGTTCCGCGAGATCGCCGTCGCGCTCGACTTCGGTCAGGAGTCCATCAGCGACACGGTGGCCGATGCGATCGCACTGGTCGAGGGGCTGTGATCATGGCCATCAAGGACGAATTCCTCGAGCTGCTCCGCGTGCCGGCCGGTGATGAGACCCGGCGCGCATCGATCCTGCAGCTTCGCCTCGTCGGCATCGGGCTTGGCGAATACTGCGGGCGCTGCGGCGGAAGCGGAAGCTACTCGTTCAACAGCATGGACGGGTCCCGCTGCTACGGCTGTGGCGGCTCCGGCTACCGGGCGCGCCGCCTGTCGGCCGACTTGCTTGAGCAGGCCCGCGAGGCGGTAGTTGCCGGGAAGCTCGACGCCTACCTCGAACAGGTTCGCGCCAAGGCTGCAGCGAAATCCGCAGCCAAGGGCGCCGAGAAGGCTGTCATGGATGCGTGGAAGGCCACCGGAATTGCAGGCATGTATCGCTGGCAGGACGCGGCGAACAAGATCGAGCCGCACCTGACGATTTCCAAGTTCAACCACCGCATGAGCTCTGCCTACGCCCGCGTCTCGAAGCTGGCGGGCGAGTACCTGAGCGCCGGATTTCGGGTTCGCCGCGCAAAGAACGGCGCAGAGCGCGCTGCGGCAGAGGCCGCACAGCAGGCTGCAGCAGAGACCCTTGCCGAAGCGCGGGCTCTTGCGCTGGAGGTGATCAAGCAAGCCGCGGACGAGGCGAACGCATTCGTTGCCGCACAACAGACCGCTCAATAAGGAGGCGCCATGACCCAGAAACTCGAAGCGTGCGGGCACTACGTCCGCACCACCAGAAACCCGGACGGCTCGGGCGGATTCCTCGTCGCCGAGTGCAGCCTGCTGCAGCCGAACGCGCAGGAGCTTGCAGAGCTGTTCGCCAAGGCGCCGGGCCTGCGCGCCGCGCTGATGCGTATCGCAGACCGGTCGCTGGGCTGGTCCGCCGAAGACTTCCGCCGCTGCGCTCGCGCGGCACTCAATGGAGCCGGATCATGATCAACGACATTCTGTCCCGCGCCACCAAAGGCCAGCCCGTTCCCGAGGTCGGCATGGGCGCCACCGTCCTGATGGTGAGCGATCGGCACGCCGCCACGATCGTCGAGGTGTTCAGCCTCGGAAAGGCGACGGCGGTCAAGGTCCGGCGCGACATCGCCACGGTGGTATCCGGCTTGCGCCACGACGGCTCTGCCGAGTACGCGTTCGAGCGGGACCCTGAAGGCACGGAGCGGACATACAAGTTCGACGGCGTGCGCTGGCGCGAGATCCGGCGAAACGCCGAGACCGGTCGCTGGATCATCACCGACAACACCTCGCTGCGCATCGGCTCGCGCTCCGAGTATTACGACCCGAGTTTCTGAGGCCCGCCGCCATGAGTGCTGCAGCATCGAAGACCGCCGACGCGAACGCGCGGCGCCCGGCTGGAATTGCCGCCCGCGTATCCGCGGCGGTCGATCTCCACTACATCGCCGAGTACGAGCAGAAGCTGGCGTCTGAAATCGAAACTCTCGAGCGCGCTCGTGCCCGGATCGACAGCCTGCGCCTGCAGATCAAGCAGGCCAAGCGTCACGCCGCCGACCTGAAGCGAAACATGACCCTGCGCGAGTTCGTGCGCCTGATGCCCTACGACGCAGTTCGCATCGAGCCGTGGGAGGGCGGCGTGCAAGTTGCGGTCCGGCTATCGCCGATGGCGGCTGCGCTCTACCGGTCGGTGCCCGAGCAGCTCGGGCTCGAGTTCGTTCGCTCCGAGCGCGTGGGCAACGGCGGGCTCTGTGACCCTGTGTGCTTCATGTACCGCTCGCCGGGCGGGGTGAACTACTACGTGACCGAGGAGGTGCGGTGATGGGCGACACCCACTACATGACCTGCTGCGTATGCGGCAACGCTGCCGGACGCTGGCGGCAGCACTGGAACCGCGACGCGGGTTACGGGATCTGCCCGCGCTGCGTTGCTGAGGAGGCCGGCAGGCTCTCGCCCGAGCAGCTTTCCGAGAACTACGGCAAGCCCGGGGTGAACTACGACCAGCCGATGGTGCGCCACTACAACCGCCGGTACCGCTGCCTTGCGGTGTTCCCGAACACAGAGGCCGGGGCGCGCGACGCGAACGCCTTCATGGCGCGCACGCCGGGCGCGTCGGTGCTGTGCGTGACGGACGGGGTGTATCTGGTGGACAAGGGCGACATCGGCGAGGTGGTGAAGAAATGAGCAGGCTTGCACATGCCGCGCTCGGGGCGACCGGGCTCGAGGCCGAGAAGCGCGATCAGGCTGCTCGTGCGCAGCGCGAGGTCGCGCAGGCCAAGCACATCCAGCAGCAGACCGGGTGCTGCTGGACGGAGGCGCTGCGCATCGCTCGCGCGGACGACCCGGTGTCGTCCTACTACAAGGACCGCAACCGGCAGGGCTGGGCGCACCCGCGTGGCGGCCCGGGTCCGGCGCCGTCGTGCCCGCATGGACTCGGGTTCAACTGTGGTCGGTGCTATCCGCGGTGAATTTTTCTTCACCAAACTTGCACAATGTTTCGTTGTATCCTACGATTCAGTCACACCGAACAACGACCGCAGGAGAACGAAATGGCCATCAAAATCGCCGCCTTTGGAAAGGCCAGAAAGTCAGTTTCTGTAACTTACGGTCATGGCCGCGCTGATGGCTTCGCGTGTATCGGTCGCATCAGGAAAGGCGAGCACGGCGGTTACGTGTTTCAACCAAACAGCTTTGGCCGGGAACACCTCAGCCTCACCGAGCTGGTCGGGCGAACAATCAACGAGATACGTGCAGCCCTGAAATACTGAGAGACAACCATGAAACTCACCGCCATCCTGCTCGGTACCAACAGCCGCCGCGTCGAAACCCACCAGCTCATGGTCGAGGCAGTCACCGCCGGAAACATCGACGCCGCGCGCGACTTCCTCGTCCGCCGCGCTGCGCTGCTCAACCTGTCGATGCGCGACTGGTCGTTCGAGCGCGGCGAGGTTCGCGTGTGGGCGTCGGCATGAACACCTTCTCCATCGCCGTCTCGATGCTGTCCGGCGCCTCGCCTGTGGCGGTTCAGTCGGACAATGGCGCCACCGCTAAGGCGCGCAGGCTTATCGCCGGAGGCGGAGAGTGGTGCGCTGACGATCTGGTGCGCCGACTGAAGATCAACCGCAAGACCGCGCACGCGATCCTGAAGCGCGCGGCCGCAAAGGGCTTTGTTGTTCCTGCCCGAACCGAGCGCGTCGTCGAGATGCGCAACACCCAGCGGACGCGGACCTACTACCGCGCCGCGTGACCCTTCTCAACACCAGCCCGGGTAGGCCGGGCCAATAGACCATGAATGCAGTCGAGCTTAAGCAGTGGATAGACGGCCTGAACGTCGGCGACAAATGGGTCGTCGCCAACCCGAGCAGGCTGTTCGTGAGGAGCATTGTCGTTTTGCGCAAGACGCCGACGCAGCTTGTCGTCATCGAGGGTGGCGTCGAGCACCGGTATCGCCTGAAGGACGGGCGGCGCGTCGGCGACAACTTCGAGACCATCAGCCCGCCGTCGTCCGCCGAAACGATCGCCGAGGCGCGCGCTGCAATCAAGGCTCGTCGCCTTGCCGTGGAATTCTCTAGGATGAACTGGCGGAATCTCCCGCTCGAGAAGCTGGAGCAGGTCGCCGCGCTGGTCGGTGTCGAGGTGGCGGCATGAAAATCCAGCCCATCACCGTCACCTCCTTCGTGATCTGGGACGTGCCGATGCTCGACCCGATCACGGTCATCATGCGCGATATCGAGCCGAACCGCGGAGAGTTGATCGTCGAGTGCTTCGGCTGCGCGTGGTCCGGCTATTGGGGATCGACAGGGCACGACACCCTGCGCGAGTTCCTGCGCCGCGTCAGCGCCGATTACGTCGCCGGCACGATGATCCGCGGCCGTCGCCAGTACATCACCAACCGCAAGGCCGAGGACCGCGAGGTCGAATACCTGCAGCGCATCGTGCAGGCCGTGCTCGAGGTGATCAGGGGGCAGTCATGAAGCTCGCCGGCCACACCTTCGACGAGCGCGACCTGATCGGCCGCGTGATGCGCAACCTGAGACCGCGCCGCGGCGAGCGCAACGTGATGCGCTGGGTGCTCGTGCGGGACACCTTCGCCGTCGGCAGCACTGTCGCGCATGATCTGTGCCGCGAGTTCAATCTTGACCCGGATGAGGTGATCAAATGACCGACCTTGCCCACCAGTGGGTCGAGCGCGCCCTGAAGCGCCAGCTTTCCGACTTCCAGAGCCGCGCCGTCGACCTGCTGTGCCGGTCGCAGGGCTGCGGCCCCTACGACCTCGGGACGACGTTCAAGCGCGCGGATTGGGAGTATGGCCGCGGCGTCCGCTTCGTTCTGTACTGCCCGTCGCTGGCGACGTTCGACGGCGCCGGCCTGACCCGGCTCGTCATCGGCGCGCACGAGGAGTGCATCCGCGTCGAGATCGGCCCGTCGAGCTTCCGCTACCTTGCGATCTGCATGTGGCCGCGTGAAGGCCGAGAAGGAGAGGTGTGGTTCCGCCACCCGACCATCGAGCAGGCCGTCGAGTTGTACCGCAAGACCTACAGCACGCCGCGGATGTACTGACCAGCCGCTCGCCGCGGTCCCGTTTTCTACCGGCGCACCCGCGCCCAACACCAACCATGGAGCCAACCATGAAACTCATCAAGAACGCCATCTGCTACCGCATGACCCTGCCAGTTCTCCCGCTGCTCGAAGGGCACCTGTCCGAGCTGCGGCACACTGAAATCCACGAGGCGGAGCGCGAAAAGGTCGGCTTCGTGCCGACCGAGATTCCAGGCGCCGTGACCGGCGACCAGCTGACCGAGCCGTTCGAGGGCGGACTCGCCTTCACGCTGCGCATCGACGAGAAGATCATCCCGGCTGCGGTCATCAGCGCTGAGGTCAAGCGCCGTTGTGCCGAGTGGCTGGTTGGTACCGGCAAGATCCGCGCACCCAAGGATGTGCGCGAGTCGATCCGCGACGCGGTCATCAGCGAGCTCGTCCGTCGCGCGCTGGTCAAGACCTCGACGGTCACCGCCTTCTACCACCGCGAGAGCCGTTTCCTGTTCGTGGCCGGCACCAAGCGGCAGGCCGACACGCTCACCGGCATGCTGATCAAGGCCGTTGGCGCAGCCAAGACCGAGACGATCAACGTGTCGGACGTCAAGGGCGGGCTCACCACCCGCATGCGGGCTCACGTCACCGACGGTACCGGGTTCGACGACTCGTTCTCGCTGGAGTCCGGCGTCTGGCTGGCGCGCGGCAAGGAGAAGGTCACCGTGCAGATGGAGCAGCTCGACGCGGCGAAGAAGGCCATTACCGAGGCGCTCGACGGGCAGTTCGCGGTCGAGGCGATCCGCCTCACGCATGCCGACTCGGGCGTGTCGTTCAAGCTCACGAAGGACTTTCACCTGAAGGCGCTCTCGGGGCTTGACCTCGATGACGCAGACGAGGAGTTCGATGACCCGGCCGAGCAATGGTCGCAGGAGGCCGGCGTGCAGACCGGGATGATGGTTCGCGTGCTGGAGGACCTGTGCGTGATGTTCGACTACAAGGCGCCGGAAGACGAGCCGGCCGACCAGATCGAGGTGGCGGCATGAGCGGGCACACGAAGGAGCCGTGGCGCGTCACGGCAGACGGTTTTATCGCGTCGAGCGGGTTCGTTCCGATCCGCACTCCGTTCCGTGAGGATGCGTTCAAGACAGGCCCCGGCCGTAGTGACCACAGCGACGAGCTGCTGGACGCCAACGCTCGCCGCATCGTGGCCTGCGTGAATGCGTGCGCTGCGATCCCGACCGAGGATCTCGAGAAGGCCGCGGCAGACCCGATCGCGGGCATGTTTGGTCGGTTGGCGGGCAAGTCCGTGTCACAGCGCGATCATGCGGTGCAGGCCCTGAATCAGCTGCTTTCCGTTCTTGACGACCCGCACAGGACGGCGGGGAAGACGCACGATGCGCTGGAGGCGGCGCGGAGCGCGGTGGCAACGATTACGGGGGTGCAACCATGAGCCTGTCTGAACGCATCCGCCCGGGCGTCGAGGCGGCGCCGTGGGTGGTCGAAGAGGTCGCCAAGCTCGAGGCCGAGCGCGACCGAATGCTGGACGCGGCCCGAACCGCTGCCGAGCAGATCCGCCGCTGCGACTACACGCCGGCGCGCTCGACGCTGCTGCAGGCCATCGCTGCCGTCGATCAGCCTGCTGCGCAACCCGCGCCCGAGCCGGTGACCTACAGCTACTCAATCGATGGCGAGATGTTCCATGGCGCGTTCGCGTCGCCCGAGGACGCCGCAGCAGATGGCCTGCTGAGCAACCCGGACGCGCCGGCTATCGAGGTCGCCGAGTGCGTCCGCCGTCCGGCCAGCGCGTTCGTGTCCGGGGAGTTTGTGGTCGAGGACGCGCAGCAGCGCGCGCTCGACTCGTGCGGCGATGCGGCTGAGGATTGGCTGAACGACGTCGTGGTGGATCGCGCGGCCATGGACGAGCTCGAGCGTCACGTCGGCGACTGGCTGCAGGCGCGAGACCCGGTGACGTTCTTCGAGGTCATCAACGTCAGGACGATCACCCGCGCCGAGCTGATCGCGTCCGGTCACCTCGAGACGGACGACTGACGTCCAGCGGCTTGCGTACAGCCCGCGCATGCCGTTTTCTACCGCCCGGACGGCTCCATGGTTGTCCGGGCTTCTTTTCGCCGCTCCTGCGGCCGTTTATTCGGAGATCACCACCAATGCCACGACCAAGAATCCACCGCTCCGACGCCGACAGGGTCGCCGCTCATGATGCCGCGCTGCGGCGCTCGGGCGGCCGTGTGACGAAGGTCCGGCTCACCGCCGAGGCTGCGCGTGACGCCGACCTGCTTGTCGAGGCCGGTTTCGGTGCCTCGCTGAACGAGGTTCTGAACAGGGCGGTTACGCTGGCCCGGAAGTGTTACGCACCCATCAAATCCGGTTAAAAAACGGCCTGTTGTAACACTCCGTGCGCGGGGTGTTACAAAAAAACCCTTTAAAATCAATGATGTAACAGTGTAACGGGCGTAACAGCCCCGGACATACACACACGTGTGCATGCGCGTGCGCGCCCGCGCGTGTACACGCGTGCATGTGCGCACACACATACGTATATCTATCTATCTATCTGTTACATTGTTACATTATTTATATGGGATGGTTGCAACCCGCGCCGTTGCTGGGTTTTTGGGTGTAACAGATGGTGTTACATCGCTGTTACGGCTGTTACGCCCGGCCGTTACTTCGCGGAAGGCCGTCGGCAAGCCGTTCAATACACGGCACTTTTCTATGACGTGCCCACAATTGGTGTATGATCCCCGCAGGTCTTCCTGTGGGGGCGGTATGGACTACTTCGAGATGAATGGTTGCCCCGGCAGGTTCTTCCGGTGCGAACGCCTCCGGGCGAACCTGTCGGTCACTTCGTGCGCCACCCGGTGGCGCGAAGCCAACGCCAAAGGCGCGCCCGAGCGGCTGGCAAACTGCAAGGGCTGCCCGATCGGAGCTGAACACGCGGGCGAGCCGCTCGTGCCCTCATCGCCGCTATACGACCGCAGGATCTGCACTCGCTGTCACCGCCCATCCGAGCGCCTCATCAACGAGGAGCACTGCCCGTCCTGCTACAACCGCGAGCGCGAGTTCATCATCGGCAGGAACGCCAAGGGAACCCGGCCGGTGAAGAACACAGGACTGCATCCCGTCACCGTTCGCTACGCCGCGTGCGGGCGACCATCCGAGCGCCGCTTGAACCTCGCGCTCGACACCACCGAAGCTGTCGTATCCGTCCTGCGCCGCACCCGCGGCGAGGTCGTGTTCGCCTTCGCTCCGCCGGGCGTCCTGAAGGCGCAGTGGAGCCTGTTCTGATGGCTGGCGAGGTGTGGGCGCTGGCAGACCATGCGTGCCGCCACTGTTTCGGGCGCGTGCTGGCCCGGACGGGCGAGGATGGGGTTCAGGTGTTCCGCTGCTCGAACTGCGGCGCTGAAGGCCGGGAGAAGGTCAAGACGGTCTGCTGCTGCGGCATGACGCTCCGCTCGGGGAAGTCGGCCGGATTGCGGTGCGTGATCAACAACAACAAGACGGCGGCGCTGCCCAGCGAGGTGGTCGCCGTGTCAGGGGTTTGATGTGGCTCGTCTGAAAGAGCACGAATGGCAGGAAGTCCGCGCAGAGTGGGAGGCATCTCCGCAGCAGGGGCTGGGGTGGCTGACAAAAGCCGGGGGCGGGCGGTGGGATGTGTCCGTGGAGGCGATCAGGCAGCGCAGGGCTAAGGAGGAATGGCAGAAGCGCGGCACGCTCGCGTCGGTCGCAGAGAAGGCGCAGATCGCAGCGGACCGTGCGGCCGTTTCCGCAGACCAAAGCGGAGAACTTGGCTCACAACTTGGCATACAAGTTGGCACCCAAGTTGCAGCCGAGGACGATAAAAAAGCCGCCGAACGGTCGGCTATCGTCGAGGACGCCGCCGTCAAGCTCCGCGCCTCGCTGCTCGAGCGCCACCGCAACGAGTGGAACATGGCGCGCAAGATCGCCTATGAGGCCGCGCAGAACCGCGACTTCGAGAAGGCCAAGCTCGCCAAGATCACCACCGAGACGCTGCGCAACATCCAAGAGGGCGAGCGCAAGGCGTGGGGCCTCGACGCGGGCGATAGCCTTGGCGACAAGGTCATCGTGATCGACAGGGGCTGACCGTGCTGGACGACCACCGCAACCCTGACGGCACCTACGACGGCATCGGCGCGATGTCGGATCTGACCGGCATGTCGCGCGACCGGCTGAAGCAACTGGCCGAAGCGGTACGGGCGAATCATGCGGCGCTGAGCTCCTGCGCCTATCACGAGTTCGAGCCGATGGCGCCCATCCAGCCGCCGGCGCTCTCGATGAAGCAGAAGTACCGCTGTCGGCACTGTGGCGGCGAGGTGGAATCGTTCGCCTATCGCTGGCACGAGCAGGGGCGGAGAGCTCGACCGGGCGGATGACCCGACTGCGCGTCTGGTGGTTTGGTGGGGCTTTCGCTGCGGTCACAGCCGCTTACCCGTTTTTGGTACAATCAGGGCGCGCATGGGGCGCTGATCTGCCGGGTTGTCCGGCTCGGAGGTGCACGTAATGAACCGCTTTCAGATCATCGCCGGCCGCTGGCTGGCTTTCATCATCCTGCCGGCCGCCTTCTGGGGCGGCGTGGCGCTGCTGTTTTTCTGACCAAGGAGCCGCAATGAACGACCAAGACATCGAGCAGGCCATCCAAGCCAAAGGCCTGACCGCGCCGCGCGTCACGCCTGCTGACATCAAGGCGCTGATGGATCGCATCGTCTATACCTTCGACGTCCGCCCGAACGGCTCGACCACGACGCTGGCGCACGCCTTCCTCGACGGGGATTTCTACCTCGCCACCGGCGTGTCGGCCTGCGTGTCGGTCGAGAACTTCGACGCCGAGCTGGGTAAGGACATCGCTATCGCTGGCGCCAAGGCCGCGGCCGAGGACAAGCTGTGGGAGCTGGAAGGCTACGCGCTGCGCAAGCGGCTGGCGGCTGCGCCGAAGGCCGGCGACTGGCTCTCCCGCCTGCAGGCCGAGCGCCACGAGGTCGCCGAGCGCCTCGCCAAGCTGCGCGAGTTCATGGCGGCGCCCAAGGGCAACCCGACGCCGCGCCAGCTCACCCTGCTGGCGAAGCAGGAGCGCGCCATGTCCGACTACGTCTGGGCGATGGACGATCGGATTGCCGACGCGGAGGCGCCCGAATGACCCGCCCAGACTACACGGAGTTCGACGCCGAACTGGTGCGCCTGATCGGGTCGGGTAGCCGAGTGTTTTCTGCGCTGAGCTCCAACACGAAGCTGCGCGAACTGGCGCGGCCGTTTGTATCGCCAAGTGGCGCGGAGGACCGCATCATCGATCGCCGCCTGCAGGCGCTGCGCAAGGCTGGCCGAATTCATTACGGCACCCGGACGGGGTGGCGTCTCATCAAGGGTGCTGCATGACCAACCACACCACCATCGAGCAGCGGGTCATCCGCTGCATTTCCAGATCCACCGGCGTTCCGGTTTCGGAGATCACCGCCGACTCGCGCCTCGAGGGCGACCTTGATTTCGACAGCTTGGACCGCCTGAGCGTGGTCATGGACGTCGAGGACGAGTTCAGCGTCGAGCTGCCGGACGATGCGCTGGAGAATGTCGAAACCGTGCGCGAGCTGGTCGCCCTGCTGGCCGCCAGTCAGGACGAGGTGTCGGCATGAACGCGCCCGTTACCGCTCCGCAGATCGAGCTGCGGCCGATCGAGTCGCTGACGCCCTACGCCCGGAACTCGAAGAAGCACTCCGACGAGCAGCTGGCGCTGATCCAGTCGTCGATGGTCGAGTGGGGTTTCACGAACCCTGTCCTCGCCGACGAGAAGGGGATCGTGGCGGGCCACGGTCGCGTGATGGCCGCCACCCGGCTCTATTCCGCGGGCCAGTCGCTGCGCTTCCCGAACGGCGCCGAGATTCCTGTCGGCATGGTGCCGGTGATCGACTGCACCGGCTGGTCGGATGCACAGCGCCGCGCCTACGTGATCGCGGACAACCGCTTGGCCGAGAAAGGCGCCGAGTGGGACCTCGAGATGTTGAAGCTCGAGATCGACGACCTCATGGCGTCCGGTTTTGACTTCGAGATGACCGGGTTCTCGTCCGACGATCTGGCCGGGTTGTTTGCGCTGGAGGACGTTCCGGGCAACGAGAAGGATCCGGACGACTGCCCGGACACGCCCGAGACGCCGCACTCGAAGCCCGGTGATGTGTGGGTGCTCGGGCCGCACCGCGTGGCCTGCGGCGACTCGACCGATGTCGGCGTGTGGGACAAGGTCATGCAGGGCGAGCTGGCCGACGCGTGCTGGTGCGACCCACCCTACAACGTGGCCTACAACTCGAAGCTGGCCGGGTCGATCAAGAACGACGACATGGGCGACTCCGAGTTTCTCGACCTGCTGCGCGGCATGTTCGGCGCCATGTTCTCGGTCATGAAGCCCGGCGCCGCGATCTACGTGGCGCACGCCGACACCGAGGGCCTGAACTTCCGGCGTGCGTTCCGCGAGGCCGGGTTCAAGCTGTCGGGCTGCATCATCTGGCGCAAGGACTCGCTCGTGCTCGGTCGCTCCGACTACCAGTGGATGCACGAGCCGATCCTGTACGGCTGGAAGCCGGGCAGCGCGCACAAGTGGTTCGGCGGGCGCAAGCAGACCACGATCGCCGAGTACGGGAACACCGGCCCGGTGAAGCAGGCTGCGGACGGTCGCTGGGTGATCGAGATCGGCGACACGGTGCTGGTGGTCGACGGCGACGCGAAGATCGAGGAGTCGCCGTCGTCGGTGGTGTTCCACGAGAAGCCGAAGCGCTCGGCGGATCACCCGACCATGAAGCCGGTCGGGCTGATCGAGAAGCAGCTGCGGTTTTCCGCGCGCCCGGGCGACATCGTGATCGACTGCTGTGGCGGTTCGGGCTCGACGATGATGGCGGCCGAGCGGCTGGGCATGTGCGCGCGGCTGGTTGAGCTCGACCCGAAGTTCGTGGACGTCGAGTGCCAGCGGTACTTCGACTACACCGGGCGCGTGCCGGTGCATGCGGAGACGGGCGAGCCGTTCCCGGTGAAGCGGGGTGAGGCGTGATCGCGCAGATCTTCATCGCGCTCCTTGGCGTCAAGGCGATCTGGCTGAGCGGCGGGGTGTCGGCGTGAGCCGGCTGCGCGCCGCGTGGCGCTTCCTCTGCGTCGCCGCCGGCCTGCTTGTGCCGCGCTTCCTCACCGAGGACGTGGCGCTGCGGTTCGTGGGCGGCGATCGCACGGGTCTCGGCTCCTACGAGATCGTGTGCTGCATGCACGACGTGCAGCCGAACGAGGCGTTCGACGCCGTGGCGACCGTGGATTCGTTCGGCTGGCTGAACATCGGCATTCCCGTTCGCGTGCGGAACGTGCGGCCGTGGCCACCAGCTACGCCATCTGGGCGTCAAGCGTCATAACGCGTTGATTGCCCGGCAGCCGCTCCGGCGCCTCTCGCGCTGGGGCGCAAACAGGCCACCGCATTCCCATTTTCGGGTAACATCAGGCCGTCGCTTCAATTCCGGGGCGGCGGCCTTTTTTCAGGGGGTTCCATGGATCAGAACAAACAACTCGACGCCGATCAGGCTCAGCTCGTCGAGGCAATCGGTCAGGCGACCGAGTACATCATGCAGGGCGTCGGGCAGATGCACCCGGCGTTCGCCGTCGCTGGCCTGATCGGCGCGATCGAGCGGATCGCCGTTGCCGGCGACCAGCACTTCGCTATGTCGGTCGCGCAGATGGTCGATGACTGCGCTGCCGGAATCCGTTCGGGCGCCATTGCTGGGGGCTCGCCGCAGATCGAGGTGGCGCGATGAACGCCGAATGGAAGGACAAGCCGGAGCCGGGGTCGATCGGCGAGGGGCTGCCTCCGAGGGTTCTTGATCTCGCGCTGAAGTCCGGCGCGGCGTTCGATGGGCAACTTGCCGGAGACGTCTTTGATGCGCTCGTCGTTCACCTCACTTTCCTCGTGGACGGCGTCGTGGACTCGCGCGAGGACGCGCTACGGGTTGCGATCGCGCTGCAGTTGATCGCAAAGCGAGCCGTCGAGCGCGCGAACAATCTGCCACCGACTGGAGGTGTCCATTGAATCGCGGGCGCGTTCTCGCATCGGCACTGATGCTCGCCGCGTCAAGCGGCATTCCTGTTGCCTCGTTCATGCCTGACCGAACGATTCCGGTGGTGCGCCGCGAGCGCGCCGACCCGAAGCGCACGCCGACCGCCGCCGACCTCGAGCGCATGGCGGCGGCCGAGGCCAAGCGTGCGCGCAAGGCGGCGAGGCGGAGGGCGCAGGGATGAGCAGGCACGACCAGCCAACCAACAACGTGCCGCTCTCCGGCGCCGAGATCGCCGGGTTCATGAACTGGCGCGGACCCGGCGCCTACACCGCACACGCCGATCGGCGCGTCGTTCGCCTGATCGCCGAGGCGGTGCGGCGCGAGCGCGAGGCGTGTGCGCAAGTTGTTGATCGCAACGCGGAGGCCTGCCGCGCAAACTCCGAGCTGCACGACGTTCTAAGCGCGAACGCGATCGCCATCCGCGCCCGGGGTGCCGAATGAACTGGTTCCGCTGGTTGCTGTGCTGGTGGCATCGTCGGCACGTTCCATTCACGTTTTTCGACGCCGACGGCCGCGCGCGCCGTCGGTGCATTCGCTGTGGGGGTCACTGTGAATAGCAAGGGAGTTGTTTTCTTGGGCTTCGGCCCGATGGATGTCGACATGTTCAGCAAGGTCGCCAATGTGTGCGGCAAGGACGCTGTGATGGACACGGACGTGGCGCGCATGGCCGGCGCCAACTTCGCCGGCGGTCACCCTGCTGCGCTCGCCGAGCTGCGTGCGCGGCTTGCGGCTGGTGCGCTGCAGTTTGAGCGCGCCGCGAACCCGGTCCTGTCGCCCGATGCCGCGGCATGGCTGGCCTCGGGCGAGCGGGGGGTCAGCAGTAACACGATGTTCGAGTACCTGACTGGCGTCAAGGCGACCCGCGGATGGGGGCGCAGCCACCCTCACGACCCGGGAGATTTCCGCCGCTGCCGCCTGCTGCTCGAGCGCGTGCCGGAGCTGGTCCCGCTGCTCCCGCGGATGGCAGAAGTCTCGCCGGTCTGGGCGGCGCTGGTCGCGCGCTGGGATGGGCTGTGTTCCACGATGGACGCAGAGTGCCCGTATTGGCGAACCGGCCGCGGAGGCTCGGCGCCGAAGACCTACGAGATGATGCGCGCGATTCTCAAGGAGGCCGGCGATGCGTGACACGGTGATCTTCGACCTCGACGGCACGCTGGCGCTGATCGACCACCGGCGGCATTTGGTTAGCCTGCAAGACGGCTCACCGGTGCGCGCGGATGGCGACCCGGGCGTCTATTGCGGGCCCAACGATCGCATCCCGGGTGATGTGTGGGTTGATTTCGGCTGCTCGGGGAAGTGGAGCTATAGCGCATCCAGCGTGGTCTTCACGCCCGACTGGCCCGCCTTCTTCCGCGCCTGCGTCGACGACGAGCCGAACCTGCCGGTGATCGCCGCGCTGCATGCCCACCGGGCTGCCGGCCACCACATCATGATCGTCTCCGGACGGTCGGACGAGGTGCGCGCGGAGACGGAGGCGTGGCTGTTCGAGCACGTGTTCCCGGGCGAGGCCTGCACGTTCGCGCCGATCATGCGCCCGGCCGGCGACTACGTGCCCGACGACCAGCTCAAGATGCGATGGCTCGCCGACGGCACGATCCCGCGCGAGCGCGTCCTGTGCGCCTACGACGACCGGGACAAGGTGGTCGCGGCGTGGCGGGCGGCGGGCGTGCCGTGCTTTCAGGTCGCGCCGGGCGACTTCTGATCGAGGGCGTGATGCTGTCGGACACTGATCAGCACGAGTTCGTCACGGCAAGCTGCGAGGGCAAGCCGTCGTTCCCATCGTTCGCGCTGGCGGAGAAGGTCGCCAAGCGCGGCCGCGCGAAGAAGCACCTGAACGCGATGCCGTACCGGTGCGAGTGGTGCGGGCTGTGGCATGTCGGGACGCGAATGAAGGGGCGCAGGGGATGAAACCAGCGCCGGTCGAATCGTGACGCCACAATGACCCCGGATATCCTCCGGGGTTTTTTATGCCTACCTTTCGCGCGCCGGCCATTCTGTTCCTGAAGGCCACCACCACCACGACCATCACCGTCCCGGGCTACTACCGCAAGGACGGCACCTTCGTGCCTCCGCACCAGAAGCTGGTGCACATCAACCCGGATAAGTCGAAGGCCGACGTGCTGTCCGGCAAGGGCTCGCACTCGCAGAAGGTGGCGCACTCGAAGCTCTCGAAGTTGCCGGGCTGGTCCTCGATGACCGAGGACGAGCAGCATGCGCACATCCTGTCGTGGGCGACGAACTACCAGCAGAAGCAGTCGGCTGCGGCTGCCGTGTCAGGCTGGAAGGCCTCGATGCTGGCGGGGAAGAAGCCGACGGCGTCGCAGATGAAGGCGTATGCCGATCTGGCCTCGTCCGACTCGGAAAAGTTCGGCACTGTGTCCAAGGAGGTCTTTGACGCGATCGGCTCGGAGAAGATGCTCGAGCTGCTGCAAACTTCCGGCGGGAAGCCGCCCGGCGCCGTCCCGCCTGTTGTTGCTGACCAGCAGCCGAAGGATGCGCCGCTCCACGTCTTCGCCAACCCGGACGCCGGTCTGGAGTCCAAGGTCATCCTCGGGAGCTCGGGCAAGTACCACGTGGTGCTGAAGGATACCGACTCGGGCGAGCACGTCCCGACCGTGAATATCCACGACACCGAGGCGGCGGCCGTCGCGGACGCGAAGAAGGCGGCCGGCGTAAAGACCGACGCCGAGCCTGCCGCAGCCGCGCCCGAGACCGTCACCGTAGAGCCGCAGTCCGGCAAGACCGGGCCGACCACCTTCCCGCTGCCGCCGGCCGAGTTCGAGTCCTATGCCGCGGCTCAGGCGTGGGCGGCGTCGCGCGCGAAGGCCGCGGGCATGCAGAAGAAGCAGTTCGAGGCCTCGCACGAATACGCCCATGCGTTCCCGGCAATCATGGCGGCCTACGAGCACGACATGATGGGCTGGGCCAAGGAGAAGGCCGCGCACGCCGCGGCGATGCAGCAGGGGATGGCCGACGCGGGCGTAAAGGCGGGCGATACGGTCGCTTGGACGCACGTCGGATCGTTCCTGAACGCGACGCAGCACTCGGGCGTCGTGAAACTCTCGAGCGATGGCGTGCCCTACGTCCATCTCGGCTACGAGGTTCCGGTCGCCAAGAAGGGCGGCAAGATCGGCTACGTCAAGAAGCTCGCGTGGCAGCCGTACATGCTGCCGGCGGGCGCCGCGGCGAGCGGCCCGAAGGACGGCGACACGAAGGCTGGCGCCAATGGCCAGCAGCTCGTGTTCAAGGACGGCCGTTGGCACAAGGTCGTGGCTGCAGACGAGCACGGCGAGGTGCCGCCGGCGCTGGTACCGGTCGAGGACGAGGCCGCCGGGCCCGATCTCTCCACCGCCTCGTCGTGGTCGGTACTGAAGAAGCAGAAGGAGGACGACCCGACCAAGGTGTTCCAGATGGCCGAGGCGTGGCTCGCCGCGAACCCGACCAAGGTGGACGACCTGTCCTCGACGCTGGTGGATCTCGGGTTCCTCGGCGTGGCGAAGGTCATGGGGATTTACAAGCCGCCCAGCGCCGGCCTGAAGTCTCCGTCGCTGGCCGACCATGCCAAGGCCGACGCCGAGAACGAGGCCGCCGCCGCGAAGATCGACGAGCTGGTTGCAGGTACCGGCGGCCACTACCCGGTCAAGGCCGCGAAGGCGATCACCGCGAAGCTGAAGGACGACCCGGAGTTCCTCGCGTCGTGGTCGGCGATCACGCACGTCCAGCGCCTGCAGCTCATCGTGGATCTGGCGAAGGAGTACCAAGCCGCGGCCAGCGCCTCGGCGGCCGTCTCCGGCTGGAAGAAGACCGCGCACGCCGGCAAGAACCCGACGCCGGCGCAGTGGAAGGCGTTCTATGCGCTGCCGGCCGGGAAGAAGGCCGAGATGCTGTCGGCCGTGCATGCGGCGGCTGGCGGTACCGATCACCTGAAGGCGCCGGCGGTGACCGTGCTGCTGAACGCCACCAAGGAAAACGACGAGGCCGAGGCCGCGCAGCAGGTCGCCGCGCCGGCGCTGTCGTTCGGCGAGAAGAATCCGGGCAAGGTGTTCGCCGCCGGCGCCTACTGGGTGAAGTACGACGAGCAGGCCGGCGAGTGGCAGTGGAAGGCTCCGTCTGGCGATTGGGATGTGGTGCAGAACGAGTCGCTGATCTCGTTCTTGAATGACGGCAAGGACATCGAAGGCGAGCCGTTGAAGGAGGTCGGCGCGCCGGCGAAGTCCGCGCTCGACGCCGAGATGGACGGCCTGTCGGTGCCGCTGCCCGAGAACGTCACGTCGAAGATCGACGCGATGGACGTCGCCACCCTGCAGCAGCTCGTCGAGAACCATTCCGGCCCGAAGGGCCACAAGAAAGTCCTAGAATACGCCAACGCCAAGCTGAAAGAGAAGGCTGCGGTGACCCTGCCGCCGTCGCAAGAGGCGGCGATCGTCGACGCGCTCAAGCTCAACGGCGGCGAAATGCCGGGCGCCGGTACCGGGGTGGGGTACTACGCTTCGATCTGGGACAGCCTGTCGCCGGAGAAGCAGGCGGACCTGAAGGCAAAGGCCAAGGGCGGCGCGCCCGCGAACACGGCGGGCTCGGGCAAGGTCGTCGTTGGCGGCAAGATGTACGTCAAGGATGGCGATGTCTGGTCGTCCGTTGCCACCGGGACGGCGTTCCAGCCGGGCAGCTTCAGGCACGCCGCGCTGTCGGTCATCAACGGCGACCCTGTCAGCCCGGCCGTGACCGGCAAGGCTAAGGCGATGGCGCTTGCGTGGATGTTCGACCAGAGCAACCACGAGCACGGCGTCTCCCCGCAGAAGGCCCTGAATGCGCTGTTCCCGCCCGCGGACGGCGGCCCGGAGGAGGGCGACACGAAGGATGTGAACGGCACCACCTACGTCCTGAAGAACGGCAGGTGGCACAAGCTGGGGGAGGAGTTGGACGGCGGCGCCGCGCCGGATTCTGCCATCGAAAAGAACACCGCCTCGCTGCAGGGCACGCAGTACGAGCTCAAGGATGGCGCGTGGGTCGACGCCAACGGATCCGCTGCGCCTCCGATGTATGCGCTCGCGCTGAACCTGATCGCCGGCAAGGAAATCGACCCGGAGGTCGCGGCCAAGAACAGCGGAATGATGTCGAACGGCAAGCTGTTCGCCGCCAAGATGGCGGTCGCCGAGGGCGTCTCGCCGGTGGTCGCGCTGAACGCACTGTTCCCGCGCTCAGGCGAAAACGCGCCGAAGGATGGGGACAAGAAGACCATCGGCGACGTGGGCTACGTCATGAAGGACGGCGTCTGGCACGACCCGAAGGACATCGACGAGAACTGGCTGCCGCCGGACCTGAAGAGCGCGCTCGACTACTTCTTCGACGAGAAGGACGAGTACAACCTGCAGTGGGCCGTGGACAACGGGACGCCGGCGCAGGCTTCCTATGCCAAGCAGAAGCTCGCCGAGCTGAAAAGCGCGAAGCTGGACACTCCATCTGGTGGTCAGGAGCCCGAGGCGGTTGAGGCGGTTGATCCTGCTGGCGCGGATGCGGCCGTCGGCGATCAAGGGGCGCAGAGTGTGGCCGGTATCAATGCTTGGTGGGACGTTTTCCACAACACCCAGCCGGGCCACAACAAGTTCTGGGCGGTGGCGGTGGTGGGCAGCTCGATGGTCACCCATTACGGCAAGATCGGCTCGGCCGGCACCACGGCGGTGAAGCCGTTCCCCAGCCCAGAGGCTGCAGCCAGTGCCATGCTTAAGCTGCAGAAGCAGAAGGAGGCGAAGGGGTACGTCCATCATGGCGCTAAGGAGTACCCGGTACCCGATGACGCCAAGGCGGCGCCGAAGCCGGCCGCCGAGGTGATCAAGCCGAAGCCCGCGCTCGAGTCCGCCGACGGCTGGCCGCAGACTGGCCCGCAGGGCGGCTCGAACCCGGGCGGCCGGTTCAAGGATCCGAGCGGTCAGGAGTGGTACATCAAGCTGCCGGCCTCCGAGGCGCACGCCAAGAACGAGCTGCTGGCCGCGAAGCTGTACGAGGCGGCCGGCATCAAGGTGCCCGAGCTGAAGCTGGTCACCATGAACGGAAAGGTCGGCATTGCCTCGAAGTGGGTCGGCGGCATGTCGAAGACCAAGCACCCGGACGAGCTGGCGATGGCCGACGGCGCGCTCTCGGGCTTCGCGGTCGATGCGTGGCTGGCGAACTGGGACGTGACCGGCCTTGGGCTCGATAACCTGCTGGTCGGCCCGGACGGTAAGGCGGTACGCATCGACGTGGGCGGCTCGCTGCTGTTCCGCGCGCAGGGCAGCCCCAAGGGAGGCGCATTCGGCAACGAAGTCACCGAGCTGCAGTCCTTGGTCGACCCGAAGATGAACCCGCTGTCGGCCGCGCTGTTCGGCGGGATGTCGAAGGCTGCGCAGGAGAAGTCGGCCGAGCGCGTGCTGAAGGTTTCCGACGAGCAGATCGCCGCGCTGGTGGATCAGTTCGGCCCGGGATCGGCTGACGAGCGTGCTGCGCTGGCGCAGAAGCTGATTGCGCGCAAGGCGGCAATCGCGGCGGCGTTCCCGAGCGCGAAGGGCGCGGAGAAGCCGAAGGCGGCCGAGCCGGCAAAGCCGAAGCTCGACCCGACGGCGCTGCCGGTGAATCCGAACGACCTGCCGCCGTACCACGACTTCCACAACTGGAACGGGCCGGGCAAGGGGCTGTCGTCGAAGGCGCATATCAACGACGCCAACCTGAAGGCAGAGAAGGATCTGCACGACTTCGCGCTGAAGGGCAACCTCGTTGCGCTGAAGGACTACCACTTCGAGGCGATCGACAAGGAAACCGGCGCCTCGCTGGGGATGAAGCCCATCTCGGAGCACCCGTCGCAGCACGTCAAGCTCTACCACTCCGATCTGGTCCAGTACCTCGACGCGATCGCCAACCCGCCCGAGCCGCTGCGCGTAACGGAGGGCAACGACCCGGCGCAGTTCAAGGCCGAGAAGCTGGGCAAGACGATCAGCACCGTGCAGGCCAACAAGAAGCTAGGCTTCTGGGTCGCGCTGGGCAAGCTCTCCAAGGCCGAGCCGTTCGTGAAGTACTTCGTCGGCAAGGAGAAGCCGGTGTCGTCCGCCTACAAGACGCAGGCCAAGGCGAAGGGGATCGACCACCTGCCGAAACTCGCGCGCCGGTTCATCAACCGGGTGCAGTCGTCCGGCTCCTACAACGACTACTTCCGCGACGGCAACGACTCGGACCACGAAGGTTACTCGACTGCGGCGATCGCCTCCGCGGCCTACTCGGCAGCCTCGCCGAAGCCGGCGGGCACCACGATCTACCGCTGGCAGAACATGCCCGAGTCGATGGTCAAGCAGATTCTGGCGGCCGAGCCCGGCTTGGTCTTCCAGAACCCGGGTTTCATGTGCTGCTCGATGAGCCCGACGGGCACCAGCGGCTTTGGCCAGCACCGGATGGTCATCCACTACGCCGAGGGCGCGATGGCGGTGGATTCCTTTGCGTCGGGGTCTTTCACCGGCGAGCAGGAAATCACCACGCTGATGGGGCAGCGGTTCATGCTGCTTCATTCAGAAATGAGTAATAATCTGGGCGGAACCGGCAAGAAGGGGCTCGAGATTCATGTGCTCATGCTTCCGCCGGACCCGGACTACGTGGCGGATCTGCAGCAGCGCGCGGCGACGACGACGCTGAAGAAGTCGCACCGGATGTTCAACGAACTGATGGGTATTGAGGCATGAGCGATAAACAGTGGGATGGCGACAAGGCGCCGGACGGGCTCGCGCAGGCGCTTGGCGAGCGCTCGCTGTCGAACCCGGCCGTCGTTGGCGATCTGGTTGGCGGTTTCGTCCAGCACGTTGGCGAGCTTGCCGGGAAGTGCTGGGACGAGGAAATGACCGGCCCGGAGTTGGACGCGGCGATCAAGGGCCTGTGCCTGAAGCTCTCGCGGGTGTTCTCCGGGCTCGATTCGCGCTGGACGGTGACCTCGTGGAATACGGCCCAGCTCGGCGGCCTGCAGTCGAAGGCGCGCGCGATGCTCGCCTCGACCAGTGCGAACTACGGGGCTGATGACAACTTCGACCCTGAGCACCCTGTTGCCGGTCTGTTCTACCTGCTGGCCCGCCAGACGCTGTCGGCGTTCAAAGCCGCCAAGCGCGGCGAGGATGATCACACCTTGCCAGAGACCGCGCGTTTCGTGATATCCCTGCTGCTCGGCCACCCGGAGGCACCAAAATGATCCGCATCGCTGTTTTCCTGCTCGTTTCGCTGCTCGCGCGCCCGGCGCTGGCGGCCGACGCCGACGACCGCGCGGCGCGCGCATCGGCCTGCTACACCATCGTCAACCCGGACGCCCGGACGGCTTGTCTTGCCAAGGTCCACGGCGACACCGGCCGATGTTACTCGGTGCTCGACGCCGAGAAGCGGTCGCAGTGCTTGGCGGATGTGCGCCGGTGATGCTGCCGATCTTGTTCATGAAGGCCAACGTGAAGGGGCACGTTCGCGGCGGCAAGTGGGTCAGCCCCTACTCCACCAAGGCGCCGGGCGCTAAGCAGAAGGTGCACGCTCCCCAGCTCGGCCTGTTCGGCGGCTCGAAGCCGGCCGCCAGCGGCCAGAGTGCACCGCCGGTGGCCTATCACCCCAGCCTGAACGACGACGGCCAGCCTGTGGCCATCCATGCGCCGCACAAGGCCTCCGCGGAGGACACGTGGGCTGACGCTGATCTGCCGGCGACCTTCGTCCCGGGCGGCCCGGTACCGGCGGAGTTGAATGGCGTTCCGTTCGCACCGTGGGCCGACGCGCCGACCTCGTCGGACGAGTGGGAGCACGTCGAAGGCCAGAACGCGGATCTGGATGAACCGCCGCTCGAGCTGGCGCACGGGAAGCACGCGGGCGCCGGCGTGGTGATCGAGGAGGATGACGGCCGCGTGTGGCTGGTGGCGCCGACGAACGCCTTCGGTGGCTACAAGGCGTCATTCCCGAAGGGCACCGCCGAGCTCGAGCTCTCGCTGCAGGCCAACGCGATCAAGGAGGCTTTCGAGGAGTCAGGCCTTCAGGTCGAGATCACCGGCTTCCTGATGGACGTCGAGCGCTCGACCTCGGTCGCCCGGTACTACACCGCGCGCCGGGTGGGCGGCACGCCGGCGGACATGGGTTGGGAGTCGCAGGCGGCGCATCTGGTGCCGCGCGATCGCCTGTATGAGTTCCTGAACTCGTCGAACGATCACGGTCTGGCCGAGGCGCTCGGCGCCGGGCCAGCGCCGGCGAAGCCCGAGCCTGTGCCATTCAAGGGCGGCGGCCTGTTCGGCTGGTGATCTGCCCCATCCGTAGGTGACACGTTTTTAACCATTTCTGGGCAACCGATGCTAGAGTGCTCTCCACATTTCAACCGTGGAGAGCACTATGTGGATCATGTCACCGAAGGGGTTTGTCTCGATCGTTCGCAAGGACTGCCCGCCCGGGCATTTGCTTGTCAGGTCGCGCCGACGCGAGTGCCTTGAGGCGCTGTTTCCCGACGCCGACATTGTCGAGAACGCAGGCACCGACTATCAATTCCGCGCCGTCATCCCGCAGCTCGACGTGATCAACGTCGTGTCGCGCGAGCTGATCGAGCTCGACTACCCGAACCACAAAGACGCCACCACGGACGACGCGCTGCACTCGGCCTACTCCGCCGTCTGGTCGGTCATGGCGCGCCTGCAGCCGGTGAGGCCGTTCACGTTTTCGCGCTGGGGCCGCGACGATGACCTGTTCACGCGGTTCGATGGGTGAAGCCGCTTGAGCCGGCGCCGCCGGCAAAGGACATGGAAGTGAGGCTGAAACACAACGAATTCCGCGACCTCGTGAACGAGTTGCGCGACACCGCCGCCCGCTACGGCGGCACCGACCAACTGCGCGACCAGCTCGCGCACACCTTGGCGCGCCGGGTGAGGCCAGTTCCCGATATCGTCAAGATGCGCCCGGTGCTCGAGCGCATCGACGCGCGGCTGGCGTGCGACGTGCTGTCGGCGTCGAGCACTGTTGAAGTGCTGAAGCTGGCGCGGGACGAGATCATGGTGTTGGCGGAGGAGGTGGGGGAGCTGCGGGCTGCGCTGCAGCACGAGGCGGACTGCGTGGAGGCGGCGAAGGCGGAGGTCGCGGTCCTGCGCGCTGAACTCGCTGGGCTGCGCAGCAGCATGGAGTTTCGCACAAGCCTGATCGGGCGAACCGAGGCGGAGCGCGACGCCCTGCGCGCCAAAATCGAGCGCATGGAGAAGCAGGAGCCGGTTGCATTCGTGCTTAACGCACCCAAACTCAAACGGTGCGCTACCCTGCTCGATGCAGGCAAAAAGCTCCCCCACAAGACAAAGCTCTACGCCCAAGCCGGCGCACAAGCACAGCCCGCGCCAGCGCAGAGCACCAAGGACGACATCATCAGTGATCTTCAGTCGCAGTTCGATACCGAAGGCATTACAGAGTATGACTCTGGCGACGCGCTTATTCGGCTATCCAACGCGATTGCTGCGGTAGAGGATAACTTTGCTCTAGCACAGCCCGCGCCGAGCGTGCCCACTGAATCCATCGGGAAGATGCTGGCACAGGTGATGGATGCTGCCGTCGCCAACGGCGCGAACAGCGTATCGATGCCCGATGAGCTGGTTGAGGTAGCAGCGTGGCTGAGCGGAGTACAGCCGAACCCGGCCAACGGCCAGACTCGTGCTGTCCGCGACGTAATCGCCGAGCGCCGCCGGCAGATCGAAGTCGAAGGCTGGGCGCCGGAGCATGATGACCGCCATGGCGCGCACGAGCTGGCGGAGGCGGCTGCTTGCTACTGCCTGTCGAGTGCCGGAAAGCCGTTCGACTACTTTGAGACGACGTGGCCTTGGGAGCGGTGGTGGCTCAAGGTGTCCGACCCGCGCCGCGACCTCGTCAAAGCCGGCGCACTGGTCCTCGCCGAGATCGAGCGTCTGGACCGGGCTGCAGCGCCGAAGCCGGAGGGCGCGTGATGCAAGCGCTGAATGACTTGGTGACCGCTGCCATGCAGCTTGCCGGCACCGAAGATCAGGCAAGCCACAATGCGCGGCTGTGGCAGATGGAAGGCGGGCGAGCTTGCCCGCTTGGCTGGGGCGGGTGCTCCCAGCCGGTATACGTGGATCTCAAAACCGGCGAGCACGACTACGGCGAGCCCGGTGGCCCCGGGCACGCAGACTGCGTGCGCAACTGCCATCACGGCATGGGGCGTCCAGAGCCGGAGGGCGAGTGATGGCAAAGCCCCACATCTACCGCCGCGCCGGCCGCTGGTTCTGCCGGCTGGATTCTCCGGGCTACCGGCGCGTTCTCGGGCCCGGTAGGTCTTCGCCGGTCGGCGCTTACAGTGCGCTGTGTGCGTGCCCGGCCGCTCCAGTGCTTCCGCCTGCTCGCGTGCGCAATCGTGACGCTACGATCGCCTGAATTCTCCGGAGCCCACCATGAAGAAACCCGTCATCCTGATCACCAAGCCTGAATCCTTGGGCGAGCTCTCCGCGCTGCAGAAGGCGCACGTCAAAGGCTACACCCGCAAGGACGGGACGTTTGTGAAGGAACACGACACCAGCGTCACCGCGAAGCCGAAGGCCGAGGGGTTTGGCCGCGGCGACAAGGTGAAGGTCCATAAGCCCGGGCAAATCTCGCACGGCGTGGAGGGCACGGTGATCGGCTCGTCCAAGGTGAAGCAGGACCACGTGTCGATCAAGACGCTGGACGGCAAACTGGTTTCGCATCACAAGGACGACTTGGTGCCGGCGGTTGCACGACCTGAGAAGTCCGCCGGCGACCAGTACGGCCACCCGAACGTCGTCGGCCACGCCGAAAACCTGAAGGGCGGCGACGCCTCGAAGGCGCACGGCATGCACTTCGCCGGCAAGGAGTACATCGCGTCTGGCAAAGAGGGGAAGTCGTTTCATGACGACACGCCTGTTCGCCACTTTACCGAGCTGACCGGCACCGGCGATGACGACGGCGAGCACGTCTGGATGGATCACTCCGGGCGTGTGCACGCTGACGACACCTCGTCGGTCAAGCGGCTGCGCGGCGAGTACGAGGCGCATTCCGGGAAAACCGATCAGAAGCCCGCGGGTGGCGCCGCCAAGCCGAAACACTCCGCCGCGACGCTGTCGGCTCTTGCCGATCAGCACGAGGCCGAGTCCGAGCGTCAGGACAAGTTGGCGACCAAGAAGGGCGCCAACCACCCGGACTACGAGAAGCACGTCATCGCGTCGGCGCATCACGCCAAGGCGCAGCGCCATGCCGAGAAGGCGCGCGACGCCAATGATGAAGGCGAGCGCGACGCGCACCTCGAGGCGCACGCTCGCTACAAGGCGCTTGCGGAAAAATCGGAGGCCAGCGTTGGCGCTGCGCCTTCCGGCGGCGGCGACAGCGCTCTCGGCCCGGCGCTGCACCACTCCGACCTGAAGGAAGGCGACGAGCTGATCGGCCCGGACGGCGAGAAGCACGAGTACAGCCACACCACACGCGGTCTTGGTCGAATGAAGATCGAGACGCGCGCTGGCTACTCTCACCCGACCGAGAAGGACGGCACGCTGCCCGGCTGGAAGAAAACCGGGCGAAACAACATGACGGGCGAAGGTCACTGACCGCCACCGCTCCGCCTGCAGGCCGCCTTCGGGCGGCTTTTCCATTTCTGATACACTCGGTTCATGGCTCAAGTCCGCATCAAGCTCCCGCGCCCGCACCACGGCCAGTCTCGCGCGCTGGCCGCCGCATCAAGGTTCAACGTCATCGCTGGCGGCGAGAAGTCCGGGAAGACGACCTTAGCCATTGAGGCGCTGCTCGTCGGGCGCTACGGGGCGCTGAAGGGCTACCCGGTGGCGATGTTCTGCGCGGACAAGGATGAGCTGGTGAAAGCCAAGCGCCGCGTGCTGCAGATCATCGAGCCGCTGGTGTCCGCGCCGACCCGTCGAAACCAGATTGCGATTGGCGGCGATGCGCGCATCGACTTCTTCTCGCTCGACGAAAAGCTCGACAGCTGGGGTCAGTACGCCACGATCGTGGTCGATGACGCGGCCAGCATCGACGACATCGACAGGCTGTGGGATGACGCGCTACGCCCGATGCTTGCCCGGTATCAGGGCGATGCGTGGTTCCTCTCGAAGCCGGCCAGCAAGAAGAACTCGTTCTGGAGCTTGTACGCGAACGCGGAAACGGACGCGAGCTGGTCGGCGACGTCTATCCCGTCGTGGGAGAACCCGCATATCGACGCCGCGATGATCGAGAAGGCGCGGGACGAGATGCCGGCCGCGGCGTTCGATCAGGAGTGGGGCGCCGTGTTCCTCGGGCACGACATGGCGCTGCGCGCCTCGCAGATGGTGGTCGGCGAGAACGAGACGTTCCGCCAGTGGTGCGAGCGTCTGGCAAAGGACGGCCTGAAGGTCGACGGCAAGCCGTTCAAGCTCGACGACCGGCCGGCGATGGCGTGGATCTACGACCAAGTCCCGAGCACGCTGGACGAGGCCTACAGGCTCGTACTGGTGCTCATGAAGTGCGCGCAGGTCGGCTTCACCGTCATGGAGATGCTGGCCACGATCTACCTCGGGTTGCGGTTCGGCCCGGCGACGGTCGGCATGTTCCTGCCGGACACGAACCTCGCGGACATCAAGTCCTCGAAGCGCTTCATGCCGGTGGTGCGAACCATCCCGTCCGTGCACAAGCTCATGACCATGGAGGCGGCCGACGGGAGCGGCCGGAAGCAAGGCGAGGGCAACGTCCGGGTGCGCCAGATCGGCGACGCGATGTTCGTGTTCTCGTGGACCTCGGGCCGCGCGACGACCGAGTCGATCCCGATGGACATCTTGTCCTACGACGAGGTGCAGGAGATGACCTTGGAGCAGATGGAGAAGACGCAGGAGCGCCTGTCCGCCTCCGACGTCCGCTTCACGCTCATGGGCTCGACCGCGAACTGGCCGGATGCGGACATCCACCACTGGTACAAGCGCGGGAGCCAGTACCGGTTCCACTCCGAGTGCCCGACATGCGGCAGCAAGAAGCCGCTGGACGACTATTTCCCGAACTGCGTATGGCGCGACCCAGACACAGGCCTGTACCGGTATGTCTGCCCAAACGGGCATGTGCTCGAGGACGTCCAGCGCGGCGAGTGGATCCCCGATAACCCCGACGCTGACCCGCCCGTCGATGCGTCGGTGCCCAAGAAGGACCGGCCGCTGCGCATCAGGTCGATCCACTTCCCGCAGTTCCTGTCGCCAACGATCAGCGCGGAGGAGATCATCTTCGCGTACAACACGGCCACCGACATGAAGAACTTCTTCAATCGGAAGCTCGGGAAGCCGTATCTTGACCCGTCGCAGGTGCCGGTGAATCTCGAGCACCTTGCGAACTGCGTTTCCCACGGCAAGGCTGCAGGCGTGGTCTGGAAGAGCCGCGCGTCGGGCACGTACATGGGCATCGACCAGATGGGCAACTTCAACGTCCATGTGATCAAGGAGCGCCTGCCCGACGGCCGTCAGGCGGTGGTGCACATCGAAGAGACCTACAGCGCGGATCCGTTCGCGCGCTCGTCCGAGCTGATGGAGCAGTACGGCGTCGCGGTGTGCGTGGTCGAAATCAACCCGAACTACAACGACGCGAAGAAGTTCGCGGCGCGGCATCCCGGGCGAGTGTTCATCTGCGACAGCTTCGGCAGCCTGAAGGAGGACATGATCGTTTGGGGCGACGCGCCGCGGCTCGATCCGAGCGATCGGCGCACTGCGGAGGACGCGCGGGATCGCTACACGCTGCGCATGGACCAGTACAAGTGCATGCAGGTCAGCATGAGCCGGTTCACCGCTCGCTCGCCGTTGTGCCTGTTCCCGGATCCGCAGGGGCTTGTTCAGGAGGTGGTCGAGAAGGGGCAGCGCCATACGGTGGCCGTGCTGCCTCGGATGTTCCACCACTTCACCAAGACCGCACTGGTGGCGGAGAAGGATGCGGAAACGAACCAGTACCGGCGCTCGGTCAAGAAGATCGGTATCGACCCGCACTTTTCCTACGCAAACATGCTGTGCGACGTGGCTTGGAGTCGCGCTCACGGCACGAGCATGTTCATTCTGCCGGAGGGGCCCAAGATGAGCGACCAGCAAGAGGCGGTGAAGCAGGCCATGCCGGGGCTGCCCGATCAGGTCATCACGCTGGTGCGCGAGCTGCCGGCGGGCGAGGTGTGCGGCCGGTGCGTGTCGTTTGACCCGGACATCAGCCGCTGCACGGAGCGAGACCTTCTGGTCCGCCCGTCGGACCCGGGGTGCGCGTTCTTCGTGCCGGACGAGCTGGGTCAGTAGTAGGCCGCGTTCCGCGCCCGCCGCTCGAAGTCGTCTTCCTGTGTTGCGGGCTCTGCCGCCTTGGGCGCCGGCGCAGGCATCGGCTCGATGTCCTTGCCGCAGTGCTTGCAGGTGGTCGCCTGTGCTTTGACCAGCTCGGCGCAGTGCGGGCACTTCCGGCTCTCGCCGGACGCGATCGCGCGTGATTCGATCTCGGCCTCGTTTCGGGCGACGACCAACGCCATCAGGACGCCGACCGGCCCGAGCAGGACACCAAGAAAGCACCAGCCGGCGACGCTTCGGCCCTTGTTCGACGCGACGATGCCTGCGGTAATGCCACACGCGATCAGGATGACGATCATGCTTCCGGTCATGGTGCTCTCCTTGGATTACGCGGACTCGGCGTCGAAGCGTTCGCGGATCTGGCTGATGCGCTCGGCTTCGTGCTGTTGTCCTGCTTGAAAACATGCCCGGGCAAAACGCTCGAGCGCGAACTTGTCGCCGTCGATGGTGCCGGCGGTGATGGTGATTCCGGCCTGCGTCATCAGGCGGGTGATGGTGCTGTTGTCGATCATTCCTTGCGTGCCTCGTTGTCGAAGTGGTTCAGCACCGCGTCCACGAGGTGCTGGCCGATGGCCTGCAGGTGCTCAGGCCGAAGCCTGCCGCTACGCTCGCCGTCGATCGCCTCGAACACGAGGCGGTCTGTTTCGGCGTAGGCTGCTTCGGTCAGGCTGCCGAGCGCCTCGGATACCGCTTTCGGGTCTGCGCGCATCCGGCCGATCTCACGCTGAATCATGCTTTCGATCGCTTCGTCGTCGAGCAGGCTGTATCCTTGCGCCGGGCCGCAGCTCTTGCAGTCGGTGGCGCCGCACATGCACGGACCTTCTGGCGTTCGCATGGTAACCGCTCAGACGCCGCTGGCCGCCAAGTAGGCGAGGGCGAGTCCGCCGATGACCGCGACGATGTAGTCGACGATGCCGGGTTCGGTCCTGAACTCTTTTTCGGTCTTCAGTTCGCTTGGTTTCATGGTGCTCTCCGTTTCGTTGGTGACGACTGCACGTTAACCGCATTTGGATAACATTGCAACGACTCAGGCGAACAAGCATGCCAGACGTCGTGATGCAACACTGCCGGGTATGACTACGACCTCCACCGCTGCCGCCTTCGATCAGTCTGCACCGCAAGCCGAGCGGACGGACGCGCTCGCCGAGCTGATGCAAAATCATCGACCGATCGACTCCGAGGTCCGTGAGGTCATCGAGTTCATCAACGAAGACCTTCAGGACCAGACGTTCCGCAAGGCGATCGCTGACAACGTCGTGCCGTTCCCGCCGAACCGCCGCGGCAAGCCCGGCATGCAGTCGGTCGACGTCGACGAGTACCAGATCCTCGTCAATGGCGACTTCATCGAGCGCCCGGGCGCGCTGAACTTCGACTCAATGCGGGCGATGGTCGAGCAGACGCCGGTGCTGTCTTCCATCGTGATGACGCGCATCCGTCAGGTCGCGCGCTTCTGCCGCGTGCAGGAGAGCGGCTCGGGCCCGGGGTTCTGCATCCGCCACGTCGACCGGGATCACGAACTGCAGGCGTCCGAGCACGAGTCCATCCAGCTCATGCAGCGGTTCTTCGATAACTGCGGTTGGGAGTTCAACCCGCGCCGCCGCCGCGCGCTGCGACGCGACTCCTTCACGCAGTTCATGGGTAAGCTGGTGCGCGACACGCTGATCCTCGACGCGGCATCGATCGAGACGGAGATGAAGCGCGATCGATCGCTCGGCATCGATGGCCTGTACGCGGTCGATGGCGGCACGATCCGCCTTTGCACCGAGGAAGGCTACAACGGCGCCGACGAAATCTTCGCGCTGCAGGTCGTGCAGGGTCGCGTCCGGACGGCCTACACCTTCGACGACTTGATCTACGAGCCGCGCAACCCGCGTTCGGACATCCTGTCGGCGGGCTACGGTCTGTCCGAGGTTGAAATGCTGGTGAAGACCGTCACCGGCTACCTGAACGCGCTCACCTACAACCAGAAGTTCTTCGACTCGAACTCGATCCCGAAGGGCATCCTTCACCTGACCGGCAACTACGACACGAAGGACTTGGCCGCCTTCAAGCGGTACTGGAACTCCATGGTCAAGGGCGTCAACAACGCGTGGTCGCTGCCGGTGCTCGTGTCGAAGGATCAGGAGTCGCGCGCCGGCTTCGAGCGCTTCGGCGTCGAGGCCAACGAGATGCTGTTCGCGCGCTGGATGACCTTCCTGACGGCGGTCTGCTGCGCGATCTACGGCATGGATCCGGCCGAGATCAACTCGGACGCCTTCTCGGCTGGTTCGTCGCCGCTGTCGGGCTCGGACACCGCCGAGCGGCTCGCTGCATCCAAGGACAAGGGCCTTCGCCCGCTGCTGTCCTACTTCGAGAACCTGTTCACCGACTACGTCGTCCGCGACTTCTCGGACAAGTACGTTTTTCGCTGGACCGGTCTCGATGAAGAGGACGAAGACAAGCGCCATGAGCTGCGAAAGATGGTCCTCACGGTCAACGAGGCCCGCGCTCAGGAGGGGTACGACCCGCTCGAGGGCCCGATGGGTGACGCGCCGCTGAATCCGTCGCTGGTTGGGCCGTGGATGCAGCTCACGCAGCAGCAGGGCGACGAGCAGGAAGATTTCGGGCAGCCGCCGGAAGGTGAAGATGAGAAAGGTGAAGGCGAGGAGCAGGGAACGCAGGACGACGGCGCTGGCGGCTCTGACGGAGAGCCGACGGTCGGACCCGACGAGGGCGATCAGGGCGGTGCGCCGCCGGCAGAAGCGGTTGGCGACGAGGGCGAGCAGGTTGCGAAGTCCTTCGGCCTTCCTGTGATGACCATCTGGGGCGACGATGAAGAAGCCCGCCAAGCGTAAGCAGACGCCGCGCCCGGGTGTTGAGCCGGGCGACGAGGTGTTCTTTCACCACGACGGGCAGCCATCGCATGGCCGGGTGTTGTGCCATGGCGCCCACGGCTGCACGATCGACCATGGCGGCCAGCAGCGCCGCGTGTATTGGTCCGACGTGCTCGGCCACAAGGCGCGCGCCAAGAAGCAGTTTGAGGTGCTCGATCGCGGCGACGATGGGGCGATTGTGCGCGACCAGTCCGGTCGCACCCGGTTCGTTGCTGGCGACGTTCCCGAGCCCGATACGCGCCCGGACGAAACCGCCGACGACGTGTCGGTAGTCCGTCAGGCGGTCGAGAAGTGCGCTCCGCTCAAGAAGTCGCTGAGCGCCGGCCGGGTGGTTCTGTTCTGCCGGCGCTGACCGGCGGCTGCGGCGGGAATAGCTTCGAGCGCGTCCGGTAGTCGAGCAGGGCCTTCATGTACTCGATGCTGGTGCCGTAGCGCCGGGCCAGTACGTGCGTCTTCTCGCCGTGCTGCTCATGCGCGACGCGGCACGCAATCACCTGCTCGTCGTCCAGCAACGTCTTCGGGCTACCGCGCGTGACATGCATGCCTCGGGTGCCTTTCGGGTCGTTGGCCTTCGATAGCGTCTCGTGAATACCGGTCAGGCGCTGCGTGTTCGGACTCCCCGATGCGTACTTCGTCTTCATCACAGCCTCCCCGGGATCCGGATTGCATCCATGTCCTTCGCGCCCTTTGCGACCGCGGCCGCAATGTCCGTGTCGACGCGGTAGAGCGACCGCAGCATGCGGGCCGTGGTCAGCGTTCGCATCCACCTGTCGAGGATGACGGCGTTTTCCATCAGCGTGGCGCGCTCGTCGTCCGTGACCGACCACTCGCTGCTGGTGTCGAAGCGATCCTTGATTCCGTAGAGCGTTTCGGCCATCTTCAGCCCGCGTTCGAGCAGGTCGCTGCGGCCGGCGTCCTCCGCCGCGTACTGCATGATGTTCGTGAAGGCGGCGAGGTCGTTCGCGTGGTCGATCGTGAACAGTCCGAGCGGGAGCACGCTGATGGCCACGTGCACCGGCATCATGAGTTTCTCGAGCTGCTTTGGCGTGAGGACATGGCCTTTGGTCCGGTTGAATCTGGCGCCGCGCTTACGCATTCCTCGCCTCCATCACACGCCATGCTTGGCGGACTTTCTCCCATGCCTGTCGATCGCAGTCGTGGCCGAGCGGCTTGTATTGGTCGCCGCGCTCGCGCGCCGCGTCGTCGTCTCTGAAGGCTTCCTCGATGTCGCGCCTGATGACGCCGCGCGTCCCCGCCGGGATCTCAGGCCATGCTTTGGCGAGGCATTCGGCCCAATAGCACGCTTGGATGGTCATGCGGCCGATGTAGTACCGGGTCGCTGAGATCAGCATGTCGTGCGCCTCGAAGTAGCGCAGCGAGGCCGGCAGGGCGGTTTCCTCGTACTTGCGCGGCCCTGTTTTCATGTGCAGCTTCATGGTTTTCCTTGGGTGTTCTGGCGCCCGGATTGTGTTCCGTTTTCGGTTATCCATCAACCGGGTGTCGTGACCTCATACTGGCACGATGCTGATCGATATTTCCCACTGCTGCGCCGAGCACGCCAACGAGGCCATTGAGTCCTTGTTCGCCAAGGCTGCCGGCGACCCGCCCGGCGACGGCATCTGGCTGCCGCACGAGTCCGTTTTCATTCAGCGACTGGTGGAGCTGTTCACCGATCGCGGACTCGCCCGGATCTCGGGCATTCAGGCCGAGCTGTCGAAGTGGCTCGAGCACACCATGCACAATCCGGGGCCGCCGCAGCCGAAGCCCGCCGGTGGTGTCCGCCGCTGGACGAAGGGCGAGGTCGCGCTCACGAAGCTCTACCTCGAGACGCTGCCGCCAGATCAGTTCACGCTCGACGACTGGACCATGGTCGTCGACTACCTCGTGCAGCGGTACATGCCCGCCGAGGACTTGATCGAAGAGGCGAAATGGCTGGCTTACCGCTCGTCGATGATGGGCAGGGTCCAGTCCCGGCTCGACGAGCTCTCCGCCGCCGGCGCCGACGCCCTTCTCGCCGCGATGCCGGCCTCCGTGGCGGCGGCTCAGGCCAAGGTCGGACTCACCCCTGCGCAAGCGAAGATGATCGAATACGGCAGCCTTCGGTGTGCCGAGAACGTGGTCGCGCTCGCCGACGAGGCCCGGCACGCGCTGCGCCGCATAGTGGTCGACTACCAGCAGGCCTTGGCCATGAACGACCCGACGCTGCGCGAGAGCCTCTGGTCGCGCATGTTCGATCGCCTCGGCGACATGAACCGCGACTGGCGACGAATCGCCATCACGGAGGCGGGAGAGAACGCCAATCAGGGCCTGATCGCCTCGCTGCCTGAAGGCGCCCGGGTGAAGCGGGTCGAGCAGTATGCGAACGCCTGCCCGTTCTGCCGCAAGATCGACGGCAGGGTGATGACGGTCGTGCCGGACTCGAGCCCGGAGAAGGACGGCGACACCATGGTCTGGCCGGGCAAGACCAACATCGGCCGCTCGGCCGCGCCGCGCAAAAAGACCCCGGAAGGCCTCGTCGATCGGTTGCCGTCCGAGATGTGGTGGATCGCCGCAGGCACTCAGCACCCGCACTGCCGCGGTCGCTGGGTGGTGGTGCAGCAGGATCCGGTTGGCGACGATCCGTTCGATCAGTGGATGGCCGAGGCGCTGTCAAAGGTTTGAGCTGGCGCAACGACGGCCGCCAGCAGTGGCTGGCCTGATGTGCGCCACGCCCGGCGCGTTCAGGCGCGCCCGCGCGGCTGACGGGCATTCCAGTCGCTCAGGCACTCCGCGTCGCACCAGCGGCGCCCAGCCGGAAGCGGCGCGTCAGGCCCGCAGTTCAGGCAGTACCCGGTGTGTTGCGGCCCTTCCGGTCGTCTTGATACCAGAAGATTTTCACGGTGTTCTTGCTCAGCTCGGTCTGATGTGATGTCTGCGGGATCTGCCATTTCGCGGTGGGTCGTGCTGGTTGATCAATCCGTCATGGTGCCGTCACGGAAATCGTGACGGTACTTTTTGGTCAGGTTGTCAGCGAGAGGAGGTGGTCCGATCTCCACGGCGCGTAAGAACGCCTTGAACCTTGGTGATGACTAGCCCGCTTCGGCGGGCTTTTTTTCGTCCGTTGTTACTGGCGGCCCGGTGTTACGAATCGCTTGAAAACGGGCGTTTTAGGCCCGTTGTAACAACCCGACGCCCGATCTGTTACAAAAAAACCCTTAAAAAACAAAGACGTAACAGTGTAACGCCTGTAACACTGAAAACCATCCACACACATGCGTGTGCGTGCGCGTATACGCGTGTACGTGCGTGCGCGCGCGTGTGCGCCTGTGCGTACACGTATCTATCTATCTTGTTACATCAGTTACATTGTTACAGAGGGGGTCACATCCCGCGCCGCTGCTGGGGTTTGGCGCGTAACAGGGGCGTAACAAAAACGGGCGCGTTGTTACATCACCATTCTCGGTGCGGCTACGCTAACATCCGCGCGTGCCCGATGCGGGCGTTTTCTGGAGGCGATCATGGCGAGCGTGTGGATTCAGATGCGCGAGGACAAGGCTCCGCGCAAGGTGGCGGGAAACCTGACGGCGGATCGGGCAGAGGTTGCCCTGCAGGCCGGGTGCAACGATTGGGCCCGGACAAAGAAAGGCCGGGCCGCGAAGCCGGCGCCTCAGAACGGCCTCGAGCGAATCCTGTACTTCTCGGACGGCAAGGTGGCCGGCTCGCTGTTCATCGAGCCCTGCTCGCCGCCGTCTGGGCCGGAGGCGGGTTCGCTTAAGGTCGGGGAGGTGAAGCAGTGATCCGACGGTCGCTGGATGCTATCCGAGAAAAGATCCGCGCCGAAATGCAGGCCGGCGCGGAGTTCTGCTGGCGGGACGTTCTGGCGCGCGCTGACGACGCTTCAAACGCGTGGGCGCACGGCACGCTGCGCAACTGGCACCGGGCGGGCGAGACTCACGTCGTGCGCTGGGTGCGCGGGCGACAGGGCCCGGCGATGCCGGTTTATCGCTGGGGCGCTGGTGAGGACGCAGCCCGACCAAGACCCCTGACCAACTCGCAAAAATCCAGAAGATGGAGAAAATCAAACCCCGAACTGTATGCGCAGCACAATTGGCGAAAGAGCATGAAGAAACGAACCACCCCTGTGCTCGACCCGATTCATGCGCGCCTGCTCGGATATCGGCGCCGCGGGAGTGCGTGGTTTAAGCCGCCGGTCGTGATTGCATCATCGCCGGATGATCACCTCGCGCATCCTGTTCCTGAAGTCTGAGCCGCAGCAGCCCAAGGCGGGCGAGCACTGGATCACCGTTCGGCCGCCGGGCCACGAGAAAGGTCAGCCCATTCTCGTGCAGGACCAGCCTGACGGCTCCATGAAGGTCGTCGGCGGCGCCGGCGGCGCGCTGAACCACCTCCGCTTCACGCCCGGCCACAAGGGTGAGGACCGCAAGGCGGTCGCCGCCAAGCGGCAGGAAGAAGCCCGCGCGGCGAAGAAGGCCCGCATCGAGCGCGACAAGGAGCTCGGCTTGCACGAGGCCAAGCAGGGTGTGCGCAAGAAGCTGGCCGATCAACGCCGCGCCGCCGAGAAGGAGTTCATTTCGTCGGTCGCAGACCAGATGGGCTGGGACAAGGCGCAGCTCGAATTCCCGGCGGAGAAGTTCGCGCACCTGTCGGACAAGGCGCAGGCCAAGCTGCAGCGCCACCATCACGCGGCCCTGCTCAAGCAGGCCACGAAGGCGGTCGATCAGCACCGCGAGTGGCTCGTGCACGACCATGCCGCGCGCGCCGAGGCGGGGCTTGGTGAGCTTCCGCTGGTGACGCCGGACGCGGAAACCGTGAGCGTTCAGGATCTCGACCCGGTGACCCCGTCCGGGGCCTCGCTCGGGTACTCGGCAGACTTTGCTGCGCGCGCCGATGCCGCTGGCGCCTCACAGGCGGCCATCAGGGCGGAGATCGCCGAGTCGAAGCCACCCATGACCGACGAGCAGCGCTCCGCGGCTCTGGCGCGCGGGAAAGCCGCCGAGATGGTCAAGGACGAAATCGCGTCGATTGCCGACCCTGTTGCGCCAACCCTGCAGACCAAGATCGACGACGCCAAGAAGGCCGTCTCGCTCATCGCCGCGCGCAAGCGGCTGGACGGGCTGCGGCGCCAGCTCGCCGACGCTGGCCGCGAGGTCGATGCTGCCGTGTCCGAGCCAAAGGCGCCTGTGCTCGAGCTTGACGACGAGAAGGTCGCCGAGGACGTCCGCAAGCAGATCGCCGATGACCTGAAAACCGCGTCGACTCGGGCGTTCCTGTCGGCGACCGCCGAGGTCGGCGAGGAAAACCTTCGAACCCACATCGGCGTCGGCGCCTACAACTCGTTGAACGCGCTCTCGCTGACCGCGTCGGGCGCGGCGCTGCTCGATCGGTCCGTGGTCGACGTGCTCGGAATCTCGGGCGCGGCTCAGGTGCTCGCGCGCCGCCTGAAGGCAGACCTCTCGCCGGATGACTATCAGCGCGCCGCCGACGGCATGGCCGAGTACCACGCTTCGATGCACGCGGATCGCGCGAACGAGGCGGTATCCAAAGCGAAGGAGGCGCAGGATCTGGCCGAGGCGATCGACGTCGATGCTGCGCACGATCTGACCGAGGCGCAGGCGCTTAACCACACCCGCCGGGACGCCATCGAAGCCGCGCGGCGCGCGCTCGGTACCGCGCTGGGCGAGCTGGAGGCGAATGCCGCGCTGGTCGCAGAGCTCAAGGCCGGCGCGCGCGACGAGGTTCAGGTTCCCATGGGTGGTTTGACCCCGCAGGCGGTGGTGACGCAGTTGCGTGCGATCGGCTTGCAGAAAGGCGACTACCTGCTGGACAAGGTCGGCGGCGAGACGTTTGTGACCATCAACGCGGACGGGCTGGACCGCCTGACGGCGCCGGTGAATAAGGCCGACATGGAGCAGGTGCGACGCAACCTCGCCATCATTCGCGGCGAGCACGACGAGGACGACTGGCTGCCGATCGGGTTTGCCAACCGGCGGGATCTGGCGATGCACGTCGAGCCCGGGGTCGCGCAGCGACTGGCCGAGCCGTTCTCGCCGGGGGAGGATCTGGCCGAGTCGTTGCGCGACTACATCGGCGGGCGCGCGGCCGATGGCGACACGCCGGCGGACATTGTGGCGGACATCCAGTCGGCGGCATTCTTCGACAAGGCCGGCGCCGAGCGGCGCAAGGAGTACGCCGCGGCGCTCGAGGCGGTTGCGCCGCTCAAGGACGCCAAGGGCAAAATGCAGCGCGCCGAGGTGTTGCAGGGCCAGTTTGAGGCCTACGCGGACGCCTTTGTCGAGAAGCGCGGCGCGGCTCGCCTGCCGTTGCACCGCCAGAAGATCGACGTCGATCAGGTGTCGGTCGATGCGCTGCACCGGGCGCTCGCCGATCACCCGGATGGCGTTGCCGCGTACAAGCCGGTGGGCGATCTCACGAAGCAGGACCAGCGCTCGCTGCGGGATTTTTTCTACCGGGAGATTGCGCACGAGTCGCCCGAGGCTGCGGACTTGCGGCACCAGTACGAGGGCCACCTTGCGGCCGAGCCGGAGAAGGAAACCGTCGATATGTTCGGCGAGACCACAACCAACCCGGAGTGGTCCGAGTGGCGGGCTCGGCGCGACGAGCTGTCGGCTGCGGTCGGCAAGTCCTCGCTCGACTGGCAGAAGTACGTCGACTCGATGCGCGGTCACGCGAAGGCCTACGAGTCGCTGCAGGACGTGATCCGCTCGCGCGTCTCGGAGTCGTTCGCTCAGCACCACAACCGCCTGCGCCCGGACGCACCCGTCGCTGTTGGGCGGACCGTGATCCGCAACAACCTGAACCACCTCGATGCGGTGGATCCTGCTGCGCGCGAAGCCCGGGCGGCCAAGGAGCGCGAGCTGATCGACGCCCTGCGCGACCGCGTGGCAGGCAAGTACGCATCCGGGTCGGTCAAGGACAAGCTGGACGCCGCCAAGGAGCAACAGGCCGCGTTCGAGCAGGCGCAGATGGGGTTCTTCTCGACCGAGGACCTGTTCGGGGCTGACGACACCGTCAAGGAGTCCGCGCCGCTGGCGGCCGACGAACGTCACACGCTTGGGCATGCTGCGGAGATGCAGATCGCCGGGATGATGGGCATCGTCGGGCGCCAGTTCAAACCCGGGCAGCCGGTGAAGCTCTGGAATGTTTCGATGAACGGCAAGTACGCGCCGCAGCAGCGCGCGATCAAGATGCTCGAGGCCAACAAGCGGCTGGGCCTCGGGTTCGGGGCCGGCTCGGGCAAGACCTCGATCATGCTCGGCGCTTTCTCGCACCTGCACGGAAAAGGCAAGATCAAGCGCGCGGTCATGCTGGTGCCTTCGATCGTGCAGGGCCAGTTCGGCGGCGAGGCGCTGCGGTATCTCGAGCCGGGCAAGTACAAGTGGCACGCCGAGCCGGGCGCCTCGCGCGCGGAGCGGATCGCCGCCTACAAGGATCCGGACACGCATTTCGTGGTCCAGACGCACCAGTCGTTCCGCGACGACATGATCTACCTCGGCGCGCAGCACGACGGGGTCGAGCCGTCTGAAATGACCGAGCGCCTGCGCTCGATGTCGCCCGGCGACCGCCAGTCGTGGATCAAGGGCGTGATGGAAAAGGAAGGCATCGCGTTCGACGCAACCATGGTCGACGAGGCGCACGAAACCCTGAACCGTGAAGGAAAGCAGGACTCGACGCTGGCGAACGTGACCGACGCGCTGTCGGCGCACACGCCGTACTACGTCTATGCCTCGGGCGACCCGGTCAAGAACGACGTTTCCGAGGCGTTCGACCTGCTGCGCAAGTGCGACCCCGCGCGCTACACCGACCGGGCTGCGTTCATGCGCCGGTACGGGGTCGACACCGACGCGGCGCGCGCGGAGCTGAAGCGCGAGATGGCGCGCTACGTCTATTCGCACACGATCTCGCCGGACGTGACGGCGCACCACAACGAGCACGCAATCGAGCTGTCTGGCGGCCAGAAGGCGGCGCTCAAGGAGATGGACGGGCACTTCGCCCGAGCCCGTCTGGCGCGCATGCGCGGGCAGGTCGACGTGGATGCGTGTCGCGCGATCTCGCCTTCGTCGTTCGATGGCGTGCCCGAGGATCAGCATCATGCCGTCGCCGCCCAGCTGCAGAAGTCGCTCGGGATGCTGAAGCCGTCCGTTGAGCGCCGGATCATCAACGACCACCCGGACAACGCCAAGATCGAGAAGACGGTCGAGCTGGCGAAGGCGCGGCACGGCCGGCAGGGCGTCGTGTTCGCGCACTCGCTGTCCGCCGTCGAGGCCACGGCCAAGCGCCTGCAGGCCGAGGGGTTTCGCGTCGTGACCATCACTGGCGCCGATTCGTCGAAGGACAAGGACGCCAAGCGCAAGAAGTTCACGCCGGAGTCTGGCGACCCGGAGGCCGACATCATGGTTGCGTCGGACGCGGCCGCGGTCGGCATGAACCTGCAGTCGGGGCGCTACCTGATTCAGCACGACACGCCCGACACGGCAAAGAACCACGGCCAGCGCAACGCGCGAATTCACCGCCTCGGGCAGAAGAACGACGTCGAGCTCCACGACCTCGTGGCCGACCATTCGTCTGAACGTCGCGCGCGCGCCCGGCTGTCGAAGAAGTACGGTCTGCGCGAGCTGATGCTCTCGCCGATGGATGCGCTCGACGACACCGGTCTTGCGTACTTCCTGCACCAGCGCAAGGTGGCATCGCAAGCAGATCAAGGGGGGTTGTTCTGATGCGCGACCAGATTCGTTCCCGCATCGCCGACCTGTCGGCGCTGGCGGCCAAGACGCAGGCGACCGAGCGGCGCATTCTCGAGCAGGCCGAGCGCCGCCTCGAGCAGATCGCCGGACGCCTCGAGGAGATCAAGCCGCGCGTGCTGCTCGATGAGTCGCTGTCCGACGAGTATCAGCGCCTGATTCTGGAGCGCGGCAAGCTGGGCATCGTCGTTGCTCAGGCGCGTCGCGTGCTCGGGTAGCACGCAGTCAAATGGTCGTGATGGCATTCTTCGCTCCATGCTGAATGACGCACAACTGCTCGCCGCGGTACCGGAATACGTCGCCTTCGGGGGGATGCTCAAGGCGTCGCCCATGACCGAGGGCGACGAGCGCATCCTGTATCTCGAGGCATCCAACGAGGACGTCGACCATCAGGGCGAAATCGTCATGCAGAAGGCGCTGTCCGATTCTGCGGACTATTACCTGCGCCATGGCAACGTTGACCTGTCCCATTACTCTCTGCTCGGCCCCAAGTCTGGCATTCCGGACTTCATGTCCTACGAGGTCGGCAAGCCGATTGCCGTCCGCGTCGACGGCCGCCGGACCTTCGTGAAGGCTCAGCTCTATCGCGGCGACTCGCCGATGGCGAAGAACGCGAACATGGTGTGGGACTCCATCACCAAGCAGTCGCCGCCGTCGCGCTGGTATCCATCCGTCGGCGGGGCGGTGCTCGCCAAGTCGATCAAGATCGACCCCAAGACCCGCGAGCGCGTCGCGGTCATCGAGAAGGTGCGCTGGAACAACATCGCGCTCGATCGCTGTCCGGTGAACAAGACCGTGCCCGAGGTTTCGACTGCGCCGGTCGGCGTGTTCGCTAAGAGCTTGGGCGGCTTCGTGCTCTCGAAGGCGCTCGAGGCTGGCTATGGTACCGACGCTGCGGCGCTCGACGGAGGCGCCGCGCTCCGCACTCAATCGCTGCACGGCGCCGACTACGATCGCATGCGCGAAACCACCGCTGCCGCAATTCGTGACGGCAGAATCAAGTCGCCCGCTGCAGACAGCATCATGTCGTTTGCAGCCACTGAATTCGGTCTGTCGCTCGACGAGGCGGCCGGATTTACGGAGCGCCTCATGCGCGACATTTACCGCAATATCAGGAGAAGCAAATGAGCCAGTACGAAAAGCTGCTCGAGGAACTGGAGACCATGGCGAAGGCCATGCCGGGCGATGAGGGCGCGGATGACGACAAGATCCAAGCCGCTGCCGCTGCCGCAAACCCGGACGCCGATGGCGACGGCGAAAACGACGTGACCGGCGACGGCCTCAACCCCGAAGGCAGCGAAGGCCTCGGCGGCGAAGGTGAAGGTGAAGGT
>JRYL01000144.1_pt1 | contig 79232 bp, 75 predicted proteins | sample 235391 | NCBI WGS metagenome assembly JRYL01 (sample SAMN03074223, study PRJNA261481) | activated sludge metagenome | biome: Wastewater Treatment Plant; feature: Wastewater; material: Activated sludge; isolation source: activated biomass of a wastewater treatment plant treating wastewater from... ...
GTGTAGTAGTCGCGCACCTCCAGCTCGGCAGCGATGTTTTCTTCGTACTCCTGGGTGCCTGCGCCGCCGTATTCGTCCGGATCCATGTAGTAGTCATGATCCGGGTGGGTGAACTGCTCGCGCAGTTCGCGTTGGCGTTCCTCAAAGGCATCGGAAACGTACTTGAGGAAGATTAGCCCGAGCACGACGTGCTTGTAAACGGCGGCATCGAGATTGGAACGCAGCTTGTCGGCGGCGGTCCAGAGCTTTTTTTCCAGGTCGTTGAAGAATTGTTGTTCGATAGGTTGCATGCACAAATCTCTTAATACATAAAAATCATGTTGTTTTTATATTTCAATTCCACTCCCCATGCCTAGCACTTGCTGATAAAACAGCCCTCTATTATTAGCTGCCTTACCTCATGTCAGAGACGTGACAGTATAGATGAACACTGCATACTTGAGACTTCTAACATAACTCCAACAACTGGCATCAGCCTATTCCTCCGAGGTTATCCGCGCGGATGATGTGTTTGATGCAATTGCTTCAATCGCTCGCGGGCAACGTGCGTATAGATCTGCGTCGTGGAAATATCCGCATGGCCGAGCAGCATCTGCACCACGCGCAGGTCTGCGCCGTGGTTGAGCAGATGGGTGGCGAAGGCGTGGCGCAGGACGTGCGGCGATAACGTAACTGTAATTCCCGCACGAGCGGCGTAGCGTTTGATGAGGTACCAGAACGCCTGGCGCGTCATGCCGTCGCCGCGCTGGGTGACGAAGAGATGGTCGTTCAGGCGTCGTTGCAGTATCGCGGGGCGACCTTCCGCCAAGTAGCGCATCAGCCATTCCACGGCCTGCTCGCCCAGCGGCACGAGCCTAGTTTTGCTGCCTTTGCCAGTGACGCGCACGACGCCATCGCTGAGGCTGAGTTCCGTGACTTGCAGGCCGACCAGCTCGGAGACGCGCAAGCCGGTGGCGTAGAGGGTTTCCAGCATGGCGCGGTCGCGCAGGCCAAGGTCGGTATTGGTATCCGGCGCTTCGATGAGGCGCTCGACATCTTCCTCGCTCAGGCTTTTGGGCAGCGAGCGTGGCAGTTTGGGCGTTTCGATGCGGATGGTCGGGTCAGCGCTAACCAGTGATTCCCTCAGGGCATAGCGGTAGAAACGGCGCAGGCTGGCGATGAGGCGGCTAATGCTGCGCGGCTTGCTTTGCGGAAATCTCAGCGCGATATAGCCCTGGATGTCATCTTCTGCGGCTTCAAGCATGCCGGCACTCCGGCTTTGTTGCAGCCAGTCCGCAAACCCAGCCAGGTCTTGCCGGTAGCTATTGAGGGTATTTTTTGCCAGCCCGTCTTCCAGCCAAAGGTGATCGAGAAAACGGTCGAGCAAGGCGGCAGTGTCAGCCATCCAGGTTCACATGCTCGTGCTGCAGCAGCCAGCGCTTGACCTTCAGCCCTTTTGCATCATTACGCATGAATCCGCCCAGGCCATTTTTGGCAACGATGCGGTGACACGGTATAAGCAAAGGCAGATGGTTGGCACCACAAACGTTGGCGACGGCGCGCGGGCCGGAAGCAACATGATTGGCAAGCTCGCTATAGGTCCAGACTTGCCCCAGCGGAATCGTTGCCATAGCGCGCCAGACGCGCTTTTGGAACGGGGTTCCCTCCATGACATAGGGAAAATCCAGCTCATGCTCGGCATTTTCCAGATATTGCTGCAATTGGTGCACGACATGCTGGACGAAGGGCTGGTCGACGCAATAAGGAGGTAACGGCTCGGAAATCAGTCTCAAGCCCGTGACATAATCATCGGCCACCTTGACGCCAATCGCGCCAAACGGGGCGGGAACGATGGCGTCGAATTCAGATGATTTGCTGTTATCCATGACTGGCATTTTAGGATGCTGAGCCCCCACTCGGCAAACATTGCCTGTCCTGGAACGTAAAAAAGCCCCGACGAGCGGGGCTTTTCACTATACAGCAAAAGTACAGGCAGCTGCTTATTCTGCGCTGGTTGCTTCCTTTGTTTCCTTGGTAGCGCGCAGTTGCAGCTTTTCCTTGATACGTGCGGACTTGCCGGAACGCTCGCGCAGGTAGTACAGCTTGCTGCGGCGCACATCGCCACGGCGCTTCACTTCGATGCTAGCGATCAGCGGGGAGTAGGTCTGGAAAGTACGTTCCACGCCTTCACCGGAGGAAATCTTGCGCACGATGAAGGAGGAGTTCAGGCCGCGGTTGCGGATAGCGATGACAACGCCTTCGTAAGCCTGCACACGCTTGCGGGTGCCTTCAACCACGTTAACACCAACGACAACGGTGTCGCCTGGTGCGAAAGAGGGAATGGTCTTGCCAAGGCGGGCAATTTCTTCCTGTTCCAGTTGCTTGATGATATCAGCCATTTCTTGCTTCCTTTTAGTTATGGGAATCTTGTTCCTGCTCTATTTCTGCGAGCAGCCGAGATTCCTCTTTCGTCAACGGCCTTGCGGCCAATAAATCCGGGCGTCTTGCCCGGGTTCGTGCCAGCGATTGTTTCAACCGCCAACGCTTGATCTTGGCATGGTTGCCGGAAAGCAATATCTCCGGCACCTTTTGCTCCGCATATACCTCGGGGCGAGTGTAATGCGGACAATCCAGTAATCCATCGACAAAGGAATCTTCCTCTGCCGATCCGGCATCGCCCAGGCTACCGGGCAACTGCCTGATGATCGCGTCCAGTATCACCATGGCGGGAATTTCACCGCCAGACAATACATAGTCGCCGATCGAATATTCTTCATCCACCAGTGTGGCAAGCAAACGCTCGTCCACGCCTTCATACCGGCTTGCCAACAATATCAAGCCCGGCTCATCCTTCAGGCGCATCACATGCTCATGCTTGAGCGGAACGCCTTGCGGTGAAAGATGAATCACCTTGGGGGTTGCCACCCCATGCGCCTGCTGGCGGATTCTTGCAGCGGCGATGGCCTTTTCCAGCGGCTCGGCCAGCATCACCATGCCTGGACCGCCGCCGTATGGCCTATCATCTATGGTGCGATAATTGTCCGTGGTGAAATCCCGCGGATTCCATAACGCCAACTCATAAATGCCGCGTTCCTGCGCCCGGGCGCTGATGCCGAACTTGGTCAGCGCCTCGAACATTTCCGGGAACAAGGTCACTACATCAAACTGTGCAGTGCGCTTATCCCGAATATCGCCAGCACCGCTCAAAACTCAGGATCCCAATCGACCAGCATGGTCTTGGCGGCGACATCCACTTCCAGCACCACCTGGGCAACAAAAGGCAGCAGCCTTTCTTGGTCGCCTTTGACCACCAGCACGTCGTTGGCGCCAGTAGCGAATACATCCGCCACCTGTCCCAAATCCATACCTTGCTGATTGCGCACTTGCAAGCCGATCAGATCGGACCAGTAGTACTCGTCCTCTTCCGGCTCGGGCAATTCATCGCGGAATACCGCGACATACATGCCTTTGCAGGCAAACGCAGCATCGCGATCGTTCACGCCTTCCAGCTTGACCAGCAGCATGTCGTTATGCACTTTGGCAGTTTCGACAGTATACGGCTGCCATTGCTCTGGGCGCTTGGGATCACCCCGGCCCAGCATCCAGCGGTCATAGTCAAACAGGCTGTCAACGTACTCGGTGTCCGGCAGGACCTTGACCCAGCCATAAACGCCATAAGGGGCGACAATGCGCCCCATGATGACTAACTCACTCACAATTGAAGCCAGCCGTTTTTCAACGGCTTTTTATCAAGCAGCTTTTGCAGACTGCTTAACCAGGCGTGCAACGGTCTCGGACAGTCGCGCACCATTGTTTTGCCAGTAAGCCAGACGCTCACTGTTCAGACGCAGACCCTCTTGGCCTTCCTTGGCCAATGGGTTGTAGAAACCTACGCGCTCGATGAAACGGCCATCGCGACGATTACGGGAATCAGCCACAACAACACTGTAAAAAGGAGCTTTCTTCGCGCCACCGCGGGCGAGACGAATAATCACCATAATCTTGTTCTCTTTAATCTAGACAGAAAGGCGCGGATTTTACGTTACTTTTGATGGTCTTGGCAAGTCCATCATGCAGGATGTGCTGTGGGCGCATAACGGGTAGGGTCTGCCAATCCGGCTGAGACAAAGCCCTGGCGCCGTAAACGGCAGGAATCACACACGCCACAGGCACGACCCATATTATCGGCCTGGTAGCAGGAAACGGTCTGGCTGTAATCCACGCCCAATGCAGTGCCCTGGGTAACGATTTCCGCCTTGGTCATGTCGATCAAGGGCGCATGGATGCTGATGGTGCGCCCTTCGATCGCGCTTTTGGTCGCCAGATTTGCCATAGCCTGGAAAGCCCGCACATATTCGTCGCGGCAATCGGGATAGCCGGAATAATCCAGCGCATTCACGCCGATGAAGATATCGCGCGCATCCAGCACTTCCGCCCAGGCCAGCGCCAGTGACAACATGATGGTATTACGGGCAGGCACATAAGTGACCGGGATACCCTCGCTCGGTGCTTCCGGCACGGCAATGGAGCTGTCGGTCAGCGCGGAACCGCCAAATACGGAGAGGTCGAGCTTCACGGTTCTGTGCATGGCCGCGCCCAGCGCCGCGGTCACACGGTCTGCAGCATCCAGTTCGGCACGGTGGCGCTGCTGATAATCCAGGCTCAAACAATAGGCCTCGTAGCCCTGACTACGGGCGATGGCGAGCACTGTGGCGGAATCCAGCCCGCCAGACAAGAGCACTACGGCTTTCTTGCTCATGATATTGATTCCTTGCGAATGGCCGCACAAATCCGGCCACAATTGACTATTTCCCGGGCGTTTCGCCCCAGAGGATTTTGTGCAGCTGCACCTGCATGCGCACAGGGAGCTTGTCCTCCAGCACCCAGTCCGCCAGGTCTGCCGGTTTCAAATGGCTGTAAACCGGCGAGAAAATCACCGGACATTTTTCAGTCAGGGCATGCTCGGCAAGTAGTTGCCTTGCCCATTCATAATCTTCCCTGCCACACAGCACAATCTTGATTTCATCGTTGGACTTGAGACGGGTCAGGTTATCCCAGTGGTTATTGGCTAGTTCGCCAGAGCCTGGGGTTTTGATATCTAGAATTACCGCTACTCGCGCATCTACACCTTCTGTCGATACCGCGCCGCCGGTTTCCAGTGAAACCTCATACCCCGCATCACACAAACGCCGCAGCAATTCCAGGCAGTTTTTTTTCTGCGCCAGCGGCTCGCCGCCGGTCACACAGACATAGCGCGCGCCATAGCTGGCCACCTGTTCCATGATCTCATCCAGCGGCATATTCCTGCCGCCCTTGAATGCATATTCGGTGTCGCAATAGACGCAGCGCATGGGGCAGCCCGTCAGACGCACGAAAACAGTAGGCAGGCCTACACGTGACGACTCCCCTTGCAGGGAGTGGAAAATCTCATGAATGCGCAACACGGAAAATTATCTGGACTTGATCGAGTCCAGCACAGTCAGTCGGCGCTTGGCGCTTGGCGCCAGCTCGTGGTTGGGGAATTTCTCCAGCATACTGCGCAAGGTTTTCTTGGCGCCATCGACATCAGAAAGCTGGATCTGGCTGTTGGCAATGCTGAACATCGCATCCGGCACTTTGTCGCTCTGGGGATATTGGGCAATCAGTTTTTGCTGTGTGCTAATGGAAGCCTTATAGTTCTTTAATGAAAACTGCGCGCTACCCAATCCAAGCAAAGCCTCAGGCGCCTGGGCAGAGCCTGGATAGGTTTGCAGGAACTTGTTATAAGCATCGAAGGCCTCCTTGAACTTGCCTGATGCGGCAAGCGCCTTGGCCGCTTCCAGGTCGCGTGCTTCAGGGTTATCGCCATTCGCGGCAGGCTGCGCTGCTGCTGCCTCGTCGTCATGATTGCCGTTCTGGGCAGCGGCAGGAACACCGCCTGCTTCCAGTTTGCGCAAGCGGCCATCGGTATCAGCGTACAGGTCACGCTGACGCTGCTGGGTATTCTCGATATTGTGGTTGACTACTTCCAGCTCGCCTTTCAGGCGGCTGATTTCCTGGTTGAGCCGGTCAATCTGGCTCATCAGGTCCAGCATGCCCTGGCTTCTTGTTTCCAGGGCTTGCTGGCTTTTCTTCAACTCAGCCAAAGCGGCTTGCGTTTCCTGGTTCTGGGTCTGTACCTGCTGCTGCAGGTCAGCAATTTTTTTCCTGGCCTCATCATCACCAAACAGCGCGGCCTGCGCCAGGGATGGCAATGAAAGAAATCCAACAACGACCAGAACCAGTGAACGCAGCATCATGACTTATTCGCCCTGGTATTGAATCTCAACGCGACGATCTTGCTGCCAGCAAGAATCATCTGCGCAGGCTGCATTAGCCTTTTCCTTGCCGAAGCTGACAGTCTCGATCTGGGTATCCTGCACGCCCAACAGGTTCAATACCTTCTTGACGGCAACAGCACGACGCTGCCCCAGAGACAAGTTGTATTCACGTGTGCCGCGATCATCGGTATTGCCTTGCAGGAATACCTTGGCGCTACCATTGGCGCTCAGATACTTGGCATGCGCCTCGATCAGGGAACGGTACTCTGCCTTGACTGCATCGCTATCAAAGTCGAAATAGACGTTGCGCTTGGACAGAATGTTGTTGGGGTCCTTCAACGGGTTCACTGCCATGGAGGAATCGGAAACACCGCTGGTGGCAGAATCACTACCGTGGCTATGAGTAGCACTCTGGGTCGCCTGGCTCCTGTCTTCAACAGCTGCCTGTGGAGTTTCCTTCACTGCCTTGCTGGAACAAGCAGCCAACATTGCCGCGAGCAACACGCTGATTACAATATTCTTATTCACTTTAATCTTCTCCTTAATATTCGTTAAAAACTACCATTTACTATTACAGCATAATAAACTTGCCTGTTGTTACAAAAACAGCCGCCACTTTGCATAACGGCTGTTTTTACAATAACTTGCCTGTTATTCTTTCAGCTTGCGCCATTTACTTACTGGCTAATGACAGGCCCCCACGCCGGCTCTCGCACATCACCACCACTTTCACTCAAGCGCTGCTTGACCCGCCCATCGGCGGAAACTGCCGCCAGCGCGCCTCGACCGCCGATACGGGTCGCATGCAGGATCATGCGGCCATTGGGCGCAAAACTGGGAGACTCGTCCTTTGGACCATCACTGAGTATCTGCACCTGACCGGATTGCAAATCCTGCAACGCCACCTTGAACTGACCGCCGTCACGACGGATATAAGCAAGAGACTTGCCATCGTGCGACAGGCGCGGACTGACGATATAGCCGCCTTCAAATGTCATGCGGCTGGCTTCGCCGCCACTGGCAGGCATGCGGTAGATTTGCGGACTGCCGCCACGATCGGAAGTAAAGTAGATATAGCGTCCATCCGGCGACCAGACAGGTTCGGTATCAATCGCGCTGGTACGCGTCAATTGCTGCAGACCTGTGCCATCCGCATTGATCACATAGACCTGCGAGTTGGCAGCATGCGTCAGCACAATCGCCAAACGCTTGCCATCGGGCGACCAGGAAGGCGCACTGTTATTGCCCTTGAAATTCGCCAATACAGTGCGTTGGCCAGACACCAGAGACTGCACATAGACAATCGGCTTCTTCTTCTCAAATGAAACATAAGCCAAGCGGGTGCCATCAGGCGACCAGGAAGGCGAAATGATAGGCTCGACGGAAGACACCACCGTCTGTGGATTGTAGCCATCGGAATCCGCCACTTGTAATGAGTAACGACTACCAGACTTGTTGACATAGGCAATGCGCGTGGCAAACACGCCTTGTTCGCCGGTCAATTTCTGATAGATCACGTCAGCGATCTTGTGAGCCGTCATGCGCAGCTGGGCTGGCGTGATGTTGTATTCCAACCCGACCAACTGATTCTGCTTGTAAACATCCAGCAGCCGGAAAGACACCCTGAGCCGGTTATCAGGCAGGGTTTCTATCTTGCCTACAGTCAGGGCCTGCGCCTGGATGGCGGCCCAATCTGCATAACTGACCTCACTAACATCAGTAGGCTGATTGGCAACACCACGGGTTTCCAGCACACGAAACAAACCACTGCGCCGCAAGTCGGCGCCAATAACATTAGCAATCGTATCCTGCTGACCAGGGATTTGTCCTTGCTGGGCAAACGGCACGATGGCGATCGGGATTTGCTGTGCTGCGCCGCCAACAATTTCAACGGTCAACGCTGCTTTGGCGCCCGCGGGCAAAAAGAAAACTAAGAGACTGAGAAATAAGCGTAATTTATTCATGAGGGTTTAGGACAGTAAAGTAATGCAAAGTTCCCCGACCATGCAGGCGGTATTCTACCAAATTCCCTCATAGCAAAGCTATGATCATTGCTGCAGCAATAGACAATATCTGCACAGTTAATACCGCCCGCAAAATTCGGCGAATGTACTGTTTAGACTTTCTGCCGCAGGTGGTCAGTAAAGGCATACAGCAAGGAAGAGCGGTAATGCCAGAAGAATGTTGCTAGCAGACCTTAGCCATCCTCATTGGGGCGGAACTTGAGTCTGAGATCGCGAAGTCGCGAAAACAGATCTGGCTGTGACGGCACCGGCAAAGGCTGTGCCTGCAAAATGGCGCGCTCCACCGCCTCATCACACGCAGAAAGACCACTGCTCTTTACCAGCCTGGGCTTACCGATCAGTTCACCTGTCGGCATCAAGCTGATATCCACCTCAAGCTCTGGCTGTCCTGTCCCGCACACCTGACGGTTCACATACCGCTTTATCTTGGCGCTAATCAAACCTCTATATTTATCAATTTCGCTCTGATTGACCACATCGGCGCCTGCCTGGGTAGGCCCCTGTTTTTTCGCAGGCGCAGGCGCTCCTTCTTCCAGCAACTCCTGCTGCAGCTTTTTCAACTCGTCCAGCTTGAGCGTTTCTTCTTTCCTGGGCTCAGGCTTTTTGGGCTCGGGTTTAGGTTCCGGCTTCTTCGGCTCGGGTTTTTTCTCCGGTTTCGGTTTGGGTTTTTCCGGTTCCTGCTTCTTTACCTGAATTTCCGCCTTGGGCTCCGGTTCGGGAGTAGGCTCCGGCTTGGGTTCGGGTTTAGGCTCTGGCTTTGGTACCGGTTTTGGTTCGGGTTTGGGCGGTTCAGGTGCAGGCTTCGGTTGTGGCGGTTTTGCCACTGGCTTGTCGGCAGGCAGATTCTCCCACAGCTCCACCTGGGCCACCATTAGCGGTTGCTGGGTTTTCCACTCGAACGACACCAGCAGCAGCGTCAGCAACAGCAGGTGCACAAACAGCGAAAGTGCTGCGGCCCGCGCTTTATAAGGATTGGTTCGACGTTGTTTCATGCATCAATTGGCCGGTTTGAGCAGCAAGCCGACCTTGTATTGTTTGAGGCTATCCATCAAGGTCACTACCTTGTCGTATTGCACGTTCTTGTCGGCAGCAATCACAATGGCGCGTTCCGGCGCTTTTTCAACCTGGGTTTTGACCTCGAACAGCAACTGGTCGCGCTCCATGGTCTTGCCTTCAATTTCAGCGCGGCCATCAGCCTTGACAGTGATCACGATAGGGGCAGCAGCCTGCTTGAGCGCCTGCCCGACCTGCGGCAACTCGACAACACCGGGATTGGTCATGGGAGCGGTCACCATGAAGATCACCAGCAATACCAGCGTCACATCAATGTAAGGGACGACGTTGATCTGGTTCATCAGGCGGCGGGATTTGCGACGGCTCATCACAGCCTCCTTATGCCTTGCGTTGCAGGATGTTGGTGAATTCTTCGATGAAACTTTCGTAACGCACGGCCAGCCTGTCCACCGAAGCGGTAAAACGGTTATAGGCGATCACAGCGGGAATTGCAGCAAACAAGCCGATAGCCGTTGCCACCAGCGCTTCGGCAATGCCGGGAGCCACATGAGAAAGGGTCGCCTGCGCCATATTGGCGAGGCCGCGGAAGGCATTCATGATGCCCCACACAGTGCCAAACAGGCCAATGTAAGGACTAACTGAACCGACCGAGGCCAGAAAAGGCAGATGGGAATCCAACTCATCCATCTCTCGGTTATAGGCCGCTCGCATGGCGCGGCGCGCGCCTTCGGTCACGTCGCTAACATCCAGGCTGGGTTGGCGTTTGAGGCGGGCATACTCCTTGAAACCAGCCTCAAAAATACTGGCCAGGCCCTGCGTGCTGCGACGGCCCGAAGTCACGCTTTCATAAAGCTGGTTCAGGTCGCCGCCTTTCCAGAATGCGCGCTCGAACTCCTCGGCTTCCCGGTCCGCGCTGCGGATGGAGAAAAACTTGATGAAGATGTACCACCACGAGATGAACGAGGTGAGCAATAGCAATGCCATCACGATCTGCACCGGCACGCTGGCACCGCTGATCAACGATAGAAACGACATGTCTTCGGTAGGGTTCATTCAAGCTCCATAAGGTTTGGTCACACAGGATCAATCATGTTGCGCACAGCAGCCGGAATGGCTGCAGGTCTGAATTGTTCGGCGTCGATACAGACAATATCCACACTGGCGTCAATCAGCATTTCATCGCCGCGATATATTTTCTGCTCAAATTTCATGAGGCTGCGCCTCAACTCCGCGAGTCTGGTCACGACTTCCAGCGCGTCATCAAACCGCGCAGGGCGGCGGTATTGTAGCGCAAGGTGTCGTACCACGAACAAGACTCCATGCGTCTCTCTTAGTTCCGCCTGCCCAAAGCCCAGAGACCGCAAAAATTCGGTGCGGGCACGCTCCATGAACTTAAGGTAATTAGCGTGATATACCACGCCGCCGCTGTCGGTATCCTCGTAATAGACCCGCACCGGCCAGCGGAACTCTCTGCACCCACTCATTGCTGCCAGAGTTCTCCCGAACCTATCCTGCCCGGCACAGCCAGGCCGAAATGCTGATAGGCCTGCTGGGTGGCGATGCGTCCGCGCGGGGTACGCATCAGGTAACCCTGCTGGATCAGGTATGGCTCCAGCACATCCTCGATCGTGTCACGCTCTTCGCCGATGGCTGCGGCGAGGTTATCCAGCCCGACCGGGCCGCCGTCGAATTTCTCCAGCACCGCCAGCAGTAGCTTACGGTCCATGACATCGAAGCCGAGCTTGTCCACATCCAGCATCTTCAATGCCGCATCCGCAATCTCGACACTGACGATGCCGTCCGATTTCACCTGGGCATAGTCACGCACCCGTCGCAGCAAGCGGTTGGCAATGCGGGGCGTGCCGCGCGAACGGCGGGCAACCTCCAGAGCGCCTTCCTGCTGCATGGTGACTTCCAGCAACCCGGCGGAACGTTGCACGATGCGCGCCAGCTCATCCGCCGTATAGAACTCCAGCCTGGAAACGATGCCGAAGCGGTCGCGCAAGGGATTGGTCAGCATCCCGGCCCGCGTCGTTGCTCCCACCAGCGTGAAAGGCGGCAGATCCAGGCGCACCGAACGCGCGGCAGGCCCCTCGCCTATCATGATATCCAGGCGGTAATCCTCCATCGCGGGATAGAGAATTTCCTCCACCACTGGTGAGAGGCGGTGAATCTCATCGATGAATAAGACATCGTTGGGCTCAAGATTGGTGAGCAAGGCGGCCAGATCGCCCGCGCGCTCCAGTACCGGGCCTGATGTCTGCCGCAAGTTGACGCCCATTTCCTTGGCAATGATATGCGCAAGCGTAGTCTTGCCAAGGCCGGGCGGCCCGAATAGCAGGACATGATCCAGTGCCTCGGCACGCCCGCGCGCAGCATTGATGAAAATTTCGAGCTGGCCGCGTGCCTTTTCCTGGCCAACATACTCGTCCAGCACCTTGGGGCGCAGCGCACGCTCCAATGCTTCTTCCTGCGTGCCTTGGGTAGAGGGGGCGATTAAACGGTCGGTTTCTATCATCAGGGAAATATCGGGTTAAACTTCAAGCAACTACATGCAAGCACTGAATAATGTGCACATCATACAGAAAAGCCGTCAATACTTCGCTATCTCACCCCTATTGCCTGCCGGCAGCATGTGATATTCAAGTCTTGGAGAGCGTTTTCAGGGAGAGCTTGATGCCTTCCGCCACAGCAATATCAGCAGGCAATTGCTTGACGGCAGCCAATGCCTCCCGCTCGTTGTAACCCAATGCCAGCAACGCATTGAGCACATCGCCACTGACGGACTTGCCTTGAGCGCCACCAGTTGGCGCCGCCATACCCTCGATGGAGAATTTATCCTTGAGTTCCAGCAACAGGCGCTCGGCGGTTTTCTTGCCTATGCCGGGCACCTTGGTCAGCAAGCCGGTTTCCTGCAAGGCCACGGCCTGCGCCAAGTCATCCACCGACAAACCACTGAGGATAGCAAGCGCTGACTTTGCGCCTATGCCGTTTACTTTCAGCAATTGGCGGAAAGTTGCACGTTCCTGCTCGCTGCCGAAGCCATACAGTAGTTGCGCGTCCTCGCGCACAATGAATTGGGTGAGCAACACGACTTTTTCGCCGGTGGCAGGCAGATTGTAGAAGGTACTCATGGGCACCTCGCACTCATAACCTACGCCATGGCAATCGATCACCACCTGCGGCGGCGTTTTTTCGATGAGGATACCGCTCAATCTTGCAATCATATCAACCTGCCACCCTTTACCCTGAATCCTGCTGTCGCCAGCTTACCCAATCCCTGCCCACCATGGGCATGACAAATCGCACACGCCAATGCATCTGCCGAGTCTGGCCTTGGCAGCCCCGGCAGGTTCAGCAGCCGTTTGACCATTTCCTGCACCTGATCCTTGGCCGCATGTCCATTGCCCACCACGGACTGCTTGACCTGCAGCGCGGTATATTCAGAAACCGGCAGCGACTTCAACACCAACGCGCTAATCGCAGCACCCCGCGCCTGCCCCAGCAGCAAAGTGGACTGTGGGTTGACGTTGACGAATACTTTTTCTATTGCCGCCTGCTGCGGCTGATACGTAGCAATCACCTCGCCCAGACTGTCGAGTATAATTTTGAGCCTGGTCGGTAAATCCTCGATTTCGCTACCCTTGCCGGTGGTGGTCTTGATGGTGCCACTCGCCACATAGGCAAGCTTTTCGCCTGTTTTCTCGATCACGCCAAAACCAGTCAGCCGCAAACCCGGGTCGATGCCGAGGATACGCAAGATCATTATTCTTCGATGACGGCGGTGGTGTATACGTCCTGCACGTCGTCCAGGTCTTCCAGCGCGTCGAGCAGCTTCTGCATCTTGGCTGCGTCATCGCCGGTAAATACAGTTTCGTTGTCAGGCTTCATGGTGACTTCCGCCAATACCGGCTTCAACCCCGCAGCTTCCAGGGCTTCCTTCACCACAGTGAAATCCCCCGGCGCGGTAATCACTTCGATACTGCCGTCCTCATCAGCCACCACGTCCTCGGCCCCCGCCTCCAGCGCCGCTTCCATTACCTGGTCCTCGCTGGTGCCCGGCTCGAACACCAGTACGCCGCAATGCTTGAACATGAAGGAAACGCAGCCGTCGGTACCCAGGTTGCCGCCGTTCTTGCTGAGCGCATGGCGCACGTCGGCCACTGCACGCTGCTTGTTGTCGGTCAGGCAGTCGATGATGATCGCCGCGCCGCCGATACCGTAGCCTTCATAGCGGATTTCCTCGTAGTTGACGCCTTCGAGCTCGCCGGTGCCGCGCTTGATGGCGCGGGTGATATTGTCCGCAGGCATGTTCTGCTCTTTGGCTTCCGCTATAGCAGCGCGCAGGCGCGGATTGAAATTGAGGTCGCCGCCGCCCATGCGGGCCGAGACGGTGATTTCCTTGATCAGTTTGGTGAATATCTTGCCACGTTTGGCATCCTGGCGACCTTTGCGGTGCTGGATGTTGGCCCATTTGGAATGCCCTGCCATTTGTAAAATCCTTTGATTGCGAATTGTGCAAAAAACCTCGCAAATTTTAGCATAGTGGGCAGGGTGAGAAACACGCGCGGTTTAGAGCGGCTAACAAAACTTCTCTGTCGTTGCTGTTCTGCCTGCCATACCGTTTAAGCGTCTGACCAGGAGCACACGCTGGAATTTGTTGGCCGCTTTTAGTCCTGCCCCATCGCCGGGTCAATTTCCTCGTGCCGCCGCATGCTATTGAGTGAAATGATCAGCAGCGACACACCGATCAAGGCCATGCCGATGATTTCGCCCTGGCTTGGATTCTCTCCCAGTTGCCACCAGGCGGCCAATACGCCGATAACCGGCGCGAGCAGCGAAGTCATGCTGGCAATCCCCGCAGGCAGGTGCTGCAAGGCATATAGCCAGAGCAGCCAGGCCAGCGCATTGCACAGCACGGCATTGAACAATACCGCGCCGATGAAATTGATACTCCAATCTATCGGCGGCGCAGGCACGATGAAAGCTACTACCACCAATGGCAAGGAGCCAAAGAACATCTGCCAGGCGGTCAAGGACATGAGGTCAAGGTCAGGCACCCGGTGGTGCAATTTCTTCGCCACGATGACGGAAACCGCCCAGAACACGCCGCCCAGTATCGCCAGCATCATGCTGAACAGGTCGGAACCAAGATGCAGCGGGTCAAGAATAAAGACCAGCCCCATTACGGAAAATAGCACCGCCAGCCATTGCATGCCGCGAATCTTTTCACCGAGCAAAGGCCAGGCTAATATCATGACCCAGAACGGCATGGTGTAAGTCAGCACAGCGGTCTTACCCGCACCACCTTCCACCAGCGCCCAAATGATCAGGCCGGTAAAACCGCAGGTCTGCAAGATTCCCAACCAGATCAGGGTAGGTACTTCACGCGGCTTGAGCGGCTTGCGCATCAACGCCAGCAGGGCGAACAGGCACAGCGCGCCATAGAACGTCCGCATCGCGCCGAACTGAAACGCGCCAGCATATTCCAGCGCATGCTTCATCACCACCCAGTTGTATCCCCACAGCACAGCCAGCAGCACCAATGCCGCAAACGCACGCACGGTAGTCGAAGTTCCCGCTTTCATGTTGGTTCCTGGCCTATGGCCTTGTTTGGGACAGATTGAAAACACACCTCAAGCATCGCAACGCGTCATGAGGTGTGTGAGATGACGCTTAATTCCAGATATGACTGAGTAATTTCCAATTGCCGTCCGCCTGCTTTTTGTACAGCAGGTGCACGTTGCCGCTGAACTCCTGGCGCTCGCCAGCCGCATTCACGACTGCCGCGCTCCAGTGACCGCGCTGGAATGCCAGATTGCCATCTGCCTGCGCATCAATCAACTCCAGCTTGTGGTCTGTGATTCCACTGTCGATACCACCTTGCCAGAAAGCCAGCAGCGCTTCCTTGCCATTCACCTGCGCTCCGCCAGCAGGCAGCACGGTTGCCGCATCGTCATAGTAAGACACCACCAGTGCGACATCCTTTGCGTTGAAAGCAGCATCCCACGCCTGGTTGAGTTGCAGTGCAGTTGCTTTGAAATCCACGTTTGACATGTTTCATTTCTCCAAAAATAAGGGATTAGTTCCAGGTATGGGTCAGAATCTTCCAGCTACCGTCATCTTGTTTCTTATAAAGAAGGTGCAGGTTACCGCCAAAATTCTGTGGCTCCGCGCCATCCGCGCCCTTGAGCACGGCAGTCCATTTGCCTCGCTGGTAGATCGTATTACCAACTACGCCAGCCTCTACCATGGTAATCTGGTGCGCGGTCAAGCCGTTGGAGAACAAGCCGGACCAGAAATCTGCAATTCCCTGCGTCCCGGTCACCTGCTCACCGCCAGCAGGCAAGAGGCTGCCATTCGCATCATAGTAGCTACTGATCGTGCCAGCCGATGCCTGGGCAAATGCTTCGTCCCACGCTGTGTTCAGCTTGCTGACGATAGCGACTACTTCCTCCTGATTAGGCTTGGCATTGCACTTGTACACCAGCCCGGCAATCACAGCCACCAATGCCAGCACCACGATAATGCCGATAGTCTTGCAACTTTTCATGTCATATCCCTTCAATGAGTCATTTTAAAAAAATAGATTACCCTGCTTCACCCTCGCCCGGTTGCCCGGTCTGGATAAATGCAGGCACGCCTGCGCCCAACTTGTCGAGAATGCCATGCAGCACATCTCTTTCCGCCTCACTCACCCCAGCCATGCACTGGCGCAGTCGCGTGTAATAATCAGGCATCACCTGATCCAGCCGCTGCTGTCCTAGTTCCGTCAGCCTGATCGACACTCGACGACGGTCATTTTTGTCATAAATGCGTTCCACCAGCCCATCCCTCTCCAGGCCATCCAGCAAGCCCGTCATGGTTGCACGGCTAACGCCCGCCTTTTCCGCCAATACCGAAGGCAAGGAAACACACTGCTCTTCTCGCATGAGCAAAATCAAGACCCACCAACGCCCCTGCAGCAAGCCGTGACGGCTCAGGCAAGTGTCCAGCGCCAATGATAAATCGCTGGCCACCCGCAATAAATGCAAAAAAGATGACACGGCGCTGATATCCGCTTGCGGATAACGATGAGAAAATTTATCCAGCACCGCTGCGGTGGGAAGATCTTTAAGTTGCAACATGGTTAGTCGGATTATAATTAGCCAGCTAATTATGTCAACCATGAAAATGCTGATGAGAAAGGATTCATCCCTTGCGTTATCACTCTATGATTCTTCGAAAGTTTGCCTTACTTCTTGATCGGCAGCTTCTTCCTGACCGTAGAACAATGTGCCCAGCTTGATACGCTCCCTTCCTGCAGCTACCCTGTGGTTATTGGTGTCTCGCAAGGAATAGACGCACCCACAATATTCCTGTTGATAGAAATGCTCGCGCTTGCTGATCTCGATCATGCGCGCCGAACCGCCGCCCTTGCGCCAGTTGTAATCCCAATACATCAGGCCTGGGTAGTGTCCGGCAGCACGATGGCCACAATCGTTGATCTGCTGCATGTTTTTCCAGCGTGAAATCCCTAGGGAGCTGGTGATAACCGGGAAATCGTGTTCATGGGCATATAAGGCGGTGCGCTCGAAACGCATGTCGAAACACATGGTGCAGCGGACGCCGCGCTCGGGTTCATGCTCCATGCCCTTGGCGCGCGCGAACCAGTTGTCGCGATCGTAGTCGGCATCGACAAACGGCACGCCGAACTGCTCGGCAAAACGGATATTCTCGTTCTTGCGCAGTTCATACTCCTTGAGTGGGTGAATGTTGGGATTGTAGAAAAAGATCGTGTAATCGATACCGGAAGCCAACATAGCCTCCATCACCTCGCCACTGCATGGCGCGCAGCACGAGTGCAGCAACACCTTGTTGTGACCGTTGGGCAATGGCAGGGAATTGCGTTTGAAATCTTGTGAATCGCTCATGTTTTTATTTCTCCCAGCCTGAACTAGAACTTGAATCTGGCCCTGATGAAGCCATTTCTGCCGGGCATCGGGTAATAGGTCTCACGATAACCCAATGTTGTATAAGCCTGGTCAAACAGGTTATTGACCCCTGCCATCAACTCCCATTGCTTGAGGTCGTAACCCAGTGCGGCATCTACCAAGGTGTACGCAGATAATTTAGCAAATGCGGTATTAGTAATGTCGTCGCCGTCATAACGGCTACCGACATAACGCAGGCCCACGCTCAAACTTAACGCTTGCTGTGGCGTCCAGCGCAGGTTGAAGTTGGCTGTCTGGCGTGGCACATGTGGTATATCAGCACCTGAACCATCAAACTTGGGTTGAATATAGGCTGCGTTGAAGTTGGAGAACCACTTGGGACTCATCTGCCATTTGCTTTGGAATTCCAGCCCCTTACGCACGGTAGGTTCATCATAGTTACGATTGACAGCCAGGCCGCCTGCCGCTGGCGGCCCAAAGTAGATTTCATCCTCATTGCGCATCTTGAATAACGTGAGACTTAGAGAGAGCGACTTGTCTGGATCATACCTGACACCGAGTTCAGAAGTCTTACCCTGCTGTGGCTTGAGGTCTGATGAAGAAAGTACCAGTTCATCAATATTGGGGCTGCGAAATTGGCGCGTGACACTGGCAAACAAATCAAAGCTGTTAATGGGTTTCCAGCTCAGTCCAACCTCCGAACCATGATTGCGCCAGTTGCCACCTTGTTGGTTGTCGGAACGGTAGGCATAGGGTGTGCATCCGATGAGAATCGGTGGGAAACCTGGGGTATAACTGCAATTTCTGGCGTACTTCTCATCAGACATCATGGTTCTAAATGTTTCAACGCGCGCGCCCAAGACCAGTGTCACATTGCCAGGGATAACAATACTGTCCTTGATGAACAGGCCACGCCGGTCGAGATCGGCTACTTTACGTTCAGGATGTACTCCTGATAGTTGTATACCTGATAGTCTGGCGTAATCGCCTAACTGACGATTTGCTCCTGTTACTAAGCTATGCTTGAGTGGACCGGTGGAAAATTCCAGATCGTAGCGAAGGCTGTAATCCTTACGTTCCGACTGGATTTGGTCGATTTGCCTATCAATCGGCAAACCAAGATTGGGGCTCATGACATAATCATTGGTGCGTTGCCGTTTGGTTGCTTGCAAGGTTAGCTTGCCGAATTGCTCGAAATCGAGGCTCGCCCCCAAGGTATAACTATCGTCATCTGTCCAGCCCCTATCATTTGGTGTCCGTGTTCCTCTTCGTCCAGATTCGGATCTAAACGCCTCTCTGCTGACATACCCGGTAAACCCATGTTCATCTCGATGGCTGCTAATCCGGAGGTAAAAATCATACAGATCGTTAGGCATCAGGCGGAATTCAATAGCGCCGTTTTTGGAGCGAAGGTCACTGTTCTTGCGGTAACCATCGGTATCAAGTTGACTGAGATTGATGGTGGTTGCCAAGGGGCCAGCCGAAGCCCTTAGATTGCCTCGCAAATCCTGCTGACCAAATGAGCCACGCGTTGCCTCGACGAAACCAGATATTTTCTGACCAGGATAACCACGTTTGGTAATGATGTTGATCACGCCACCAACGGCACCATCACCGTATTCCACGGAGCCACCACCACGCAGGATTTCCACGCGTTCAATCTGCGATAGTGCTATGGTGCTGAAATCAGCTCCTGAAAGGTCGAATTCATTGAGTTTCACCCCATCAATCAATACCAGAACATTGCTGACGGCAGTATCACCCATACCACGGATATCAATACTGGCCTTCTTGTCATTGCCATAAAAGCTTTTAAGGTTAAGTCCAGCTTCGCGACTGAGCAGTTCAGCCACAGAACTATAGGGAGAGCGGGCAATTTCCTCGGAAGTAATCACGCTGACACTATGCGGTAAACCTTTAAAGGCCTCATTATCGTGCATGCCAATTATCTGGATCTCCTCCAGAGTAGCTGTATCTTCTGCGGCGAAACTGGTCAGACTAGGCCCTGTAATCAAGGTCGCGAGCAGCAGTAGGCGAGTGTGATGAGATAGATTCATGATGAGTAAAAAATGAGAACCCGCCACCTAGCTAAGATCGCGGGCTAATGCAATGCCAGGTAAACCTAGCTGCGGCGCTTGCGTGCAACAGCACCCAGCAGGCCCAAGCCTGCCAGCAGCAATGCTGCACTGCTTGACTCAGGCACAGGTGCTGCAACCAGGTTATCCAGCGCAAAGTAGGCAGGAGTATTGATACCCCATTGCGGATGATTGTCGGAAGAGGCTACATTGAATGTGATCTTAGTCACCGCACCCAGGCTGGAAAAATCGACAAACGTCCAGTCCTTGACGATGTAATCCTGACTGTTATCGCTGAAACGGTAATCTGCCAGGTAGAAATCGACAAAACCTGTACTATTGCCGAGCGCATCAAAACCATAGGCAGTCAGCTTGAACCAGTCTTCATCATTCCCACTTACACCGCCAAACATCTTGGCAAAATCATCACCATAGGTCATGGAGAGCGCCGCATAGGTAGTATTGGTGATATAAGCACCCGCTACATTCACCGCGCTATCAAAGGTAATGGTCGGCTGATTGCCAAAGTAGGAGGAGACATAAGCTACCGCATAGCTGGATGACCCATCTGCACCTTCACCTGCAAAAGCGCTGAACTGGTTCAACCAACCTGCTGTTGTGGTATCAGTCTGGTTGGAGTAAGTGAAACCATCCCATGAGCCATACATCTCGTCATAATTGAACTGAAAGCTTCCCAGGCCACTGGTAAATATCTTGTCCGCTCCGTTGTAATTGCTATTCGGGCTAGATAAGAGATCTTCAAATGTGCTGGTAACAGTCGCTGCATTAGCTTGCCCAGCTACCATCAGCCCGGCAATAGCTAGGCTTGTCATGTACTTGTACATATCTTTTCCTTTCCAGAGAGGGTTAAGCTGTCAGATTGCGACGTTGACGACGACGCGCTACTGCAGGCACTACAATCAAGCCTGCCAGCAACATGGCATACGCAGACGGCTCCGGCACGGCTGCTGCAAAGTGGATGACACCCACTGCATCCAAGTCGAAGCCGCCACTACCCCAGGTTGGGAAAGGATCATAGATAGGATTGGGGCCACCGTATTCAGCAGGATAACTATCGAAATAGCTACCATCCCCTACAATGTCGATCAGGCGGACATGGCTGACTGCATTGACATCCAGTCCAGCAATGCCTACCAGATCATCAAGATCAAATGGTGTGCCATAACCTACCTTGTACTTACCAGCCAGATTATGGATATTGGTGGGATCCACCGTACCGTAGCCACTGACAGGATTGGATGTGAAGGAATAGTTAGGAAAACGGAAGAAATTGATACCGTCAGAAGAAACCTCAACGTATGCCAACTCAAGGAAGGTGTCATTGAAAGAATTCTCGAATACGGCAAAGTCATAGCCAGTACCGTTGTAGATCGTGCCACTGAATGTCAGTGTAATGCTGCCGCCATCGCCCAGAGTGACAATATCATAAACGCTGTCCAGACCGGTGCCCGCCGCACCACCCAAGGCATTTTCAGGTGTTTTCCAGGTAGCATCGACGTTAGGGCCTGGATTATAGTTTTCATAACCGGTAGCCCACTGGACGAAACCGGGATCGGTACCAATAATAGCAGTGGATCCAGGCTTGCCTGCAGCTGGTGCAAACGGACCCGCATAGGCCGCACCGCTCAATAGCAAACCTGCCAATGGCAACAAGGCAAAAGTATTACGCATGGTGAATTTTCCCCAAATCTGATGAAATGAAGCTACAAATGGATAAGGAGAAAATAGGCATGAGCCCTGACAGGACGCAGGACGACACTCAAGCACACATCACACTACCCACCGTAGCAAACGTATTACAAGCATCAGGCCGGTCTCCGGGCTTATGAGGATATATCCAGTTCACCTTCCCATGCAGCATTGCACAGTGGCATATCGAACCGGCATGACTCATTTACCGTTGCGGGGGCAGCGTCGGAATTGCACTTCACTATGAACGTGAGATTGCGCACCGAACTTCCCGTTTAACTCCTGACAAAGAACTTGTCAGAAGCACCTAAAGCATTAGCGATACTATCACAACTTCGCTTATTTCATTTACCCGAGACAAGCATCGCTCTCTCTTTGCCCAGGGTATTTAAGCCATATGTATGACTCAGCCCAGAACTTGAATCTGCGCCAATTCGACAAAAGCCTGGACGTAGTCGATATGCATATCCGACTCGCGGATGCCGAGAAAAATCTGCTTGGTGACACCGTCCCTGCCCAGACGCAGCGGCACCACGTCAAACTTGGCCCGATATTCATTGACCAGCCAGCGCGGTAATGCCGCCACGCCACGTCCGCTCGCGACCATCTGCAGCATGATGTCCGTAGTCTCGATCTGCTTGTGACGCTTGGGGTTAATGCCTGCAGGGAGCATGAACTGGGTATAGATATCCAGCCGGTCGATTTCCACGGGATAGGTAATCAGGGTTTCTGCCGCGAGCTGCTCCGGCAGCACGTACTCCGCGCCGCTCAACCTGTGCCGCACGCCCACCACCAGCACCTGCTCGTAATCGAACACCGGCTGGAAATGCAGGCCCGGCTTGTAGAGCGGGTCCGGCGTCACCAGCATGTCGATCTCGTAGCCGAACAATGCGCCTATGCCGCCGAACTGGAATTTCTGCTTCACGTCCACGTCCACATCGGGCCAGGCGGCGAGGTAAGGCGACACTACCTTGAGCAGCCATTGGTAGCAGGGATGGCACTCCATGCCGATGCGCAGCGTGCCGCGCTCTCCCTGAGCGAACTGGCGCAGACGTTCTTCCGCCAATGCCAGTTGCGGCAAGACGCGGTTGGCTACCGCCAGCAGGTATTGCCCGGCCTGCGTCAGGCGCAGACTGCGCCCTTCGCGCAGCCAGATATCCGTGCCCAGTTGCTGCTCCAGCTTCTTCATGCTATGGCTCAGCGCGGATTGCGTCAGGCACATCACATTGGCTGCCGCCGTCAGCGAGCCTTGCTTTTCGACTTCGCGAATGATGGTGAGATGGATTCTATCCAGCATACTGATGAGTTAAATTCATTGAGTGTTGAAATAATACCATTTTTAATCATGTATTGATCGGACTACCATGCTCACATCATAAATTCTGATGAAGGTAATGCACATGGCCACAATTCATAATCTTGGCTTTCCGCGCATTGGCGCCAAACGTGAACTGAAATTCGCATTGGAATCCTACTGGAAGGGCGAATCCTCCCGTGAAGAGTTGAAATCCACTGGCGCCGCCTTGCGCCAGCGCCACTGGGCAGCGCAATCGGACCTCGATCTCGTGCCAGTTGGCGACTTCGCCTTCTACGACCAGGTGCTGGACATGAGCTTCACGCTGGGCAACCTGCCCGAGCGCGTCAAGGATTTCCACGGCGACCAGCTGGACAACTACTTCCGCGTGGCACGCGGCCGCTCCGCCAAATCCGCCGAGGAACATGCCGCTTGCTGCGGCGGCGTCGCCGCGGGCGAAATGACCAAGTGGTTCGACACCAACTACCACTACATCGTGCCAGAATTCAACGCCAATACCGCATTCAAGCTGGACACATCGCGCCTGCTGGAACAATTGGCCGAAGCCAAGGCGCAGGGTGTCAAGGCCAAGCCCGTCATCATCGGGCCGGTGACCTACCTGGCCATCGGCAAAGCCAAGGACGATTCCGACAAGCTGGCCTTGTTGCAGCGCCTGCTGCCTGTCTATGCCGAACTGCTGGAAACCCTGGCGAAGCAAGGCGTTGAATGGGTGCAGATCGACGAACCGATCCTGGTTACCGAGCTCGACGACGGCTGGCAGGATGCGTTTGAAACTGCTTATAGCTACTTCAAGAGCATTCCGGTCAAGCTGTTGCTGGCGACCTATTTTGGTCAATTGCTGGAAAACCGCGCCTTGCTTGCCAGCCTGCCAGTCGCGGGCGTGCATATCGATGCCATCAACGGGCGCGACGACATTGCGCCGCTGCTCGAACTGCTTCCTGCGGACAGAGTTGTATCTCTGGGCGTCATCAATGGCCGCAACATCTGGAAAACCGACCTCAATGCCGTGCTGGATTGGGTAGAGCCGCTGGCGCAACAATTGGGCGAGCGCCTATGGATTGCGCCTTCCTGCTCGCTGCTGCACGTACCTGTGGATCTCGACAGCGAACAACGTCTGGATGAAGAAATCAAGTCCTGGCTGGCGTTTGCCATCCAGAAACTGGCAGAATTGAAGGTATTGGCTACCGCGTTGCGCAGTGGTCGCGCTGCCGTCAAGGCGGAACTCGACGCCAACCAGGCCGCGATCGACGCACGTCGCAATTCGCCGCGCGTGAACAATCCAGCAGTCAAGGCTGCCTTGGGTGAACTGGATGCCAAGCTAGGCCAGCGCAAGAACCCGTATGCCCAGCGCGCGCAAAAGCAGGCAGCTTTGCTGCAATTGCCAAAGTACCCCACGACTACCATCGGCTCATTCCCGCAAACCGCCGATATCCGTCAGGCCCGCAGCCAATTCAAGGCAGGCACGCTGAATGAAATTGCTTACAAGGCCGCCATGCAGCAGGAAATCGAGCGCAGCGTGCGCGAACAGGAAAAGCTGGGCCTGGACGTATTGGTGCACGGCGAAGCCGAACGCAACGACATGGTGGAATACTTCGGCGAGCAACTGGAAGGCTATGCGTTCAGCCAGTTCGGCTGGGTGCAGTCCTACGGTTCGCGCTGCGTGAAGCCGCCCATCCTGTTCGGTGACATCAGCCGCCCGCACCCGATGACCGTGGAATGGATCAAGTATGCGCAATCGCTCACAGCCAAGCCGATGAAGGGCATGCTGACTGGTCCCGTGACCATCCTCAACTGGTCATTCGTGCGCGACGACCAGCCACGCTCCGTAAGCTGCTACCAGCTCGCACTGGCCATCCGCCAGGAAGTGCTCGACCTGGAAAAAGCCGGCGTACACGTGATCCAGATCGACGAGGCTGCCTTGCGCGAAGGCCTGCCGCTGCGTAAATCGCAATGGAAGGAATACCTCGACTGGGCCGTGGAATCGTTCCGCATCACCGCCAACGGCGTGGAAGACGAAACCCAGATTCACACTCATATGTGCTATTCCGAGTTCAACGACATCATTGCTTCGATCGCGGACATGGATGCCGACGTCATCACCATTGAGACCTCGCGCTCGGATATGGAGCTGCTCGACGCGTTCGACAACTTCAATTACCCGAACGAAATCGGTCCTGGCGTTTACGACATTCACTCGCCCAACATACCGACAGAAGAGCACATGGTGCAGCTGATGCAAAAGGCTGCAGAGCGCATCCCTGCCGAGCGCCTGTGGGTAAACCCTGACTGCGGCCTGAAAACCCGCCAGTGGGCAGAGGTGACCCCTGCGCTGACCAATATGGTCGCTGCAGCGAAAACATTGCGCGCCCAGCACTGACCACGCCAGTAGCTTGTGATTGAATCAATATGCCGCGTTCAGCGGCATATTGCATTTCAGGGGTTGGCAGCCGATAACCCGCCATCCATGTCCTGGATATTCATCACGAACGCAATCCAGTGTATATTGACCCCATACTGACAAGAAAACAAAAGGAGGCGCCACCATGAAAACCGTGCGGCAAGTTCTGGACACCAAAGGCAGTACCGTATATTCCGTTGCGCCGGAAAGCCTGATCTATGACGCTTTGCTCCTCATGGCCGAGCACCATATCGGTGCGTTGGCCGTCATGCAGAGAGACAAGCTGGTCGGCATCTTTTCCGAGCGGGATTATGCGCGCGAAGTCGTCCTCAAAGGCAGAACCTCGAGAACCACGACTGTCGGCGACATTATGTCGGCGCAATTGACGACAGTACACCTCGACGATACCGTGGATCATTGCATGAACCTGGTGTCAGGCAAGCGCGTCCGCCACCTGCCAGTGCTGGAAGATGACAAGCTGGTCGGCCTGCTCTCCATTGGCGATCTGGTGAAGGAAACCATCGCCTACCAGGAGTTTCTCATCCAGCAACTGGAAAACTATATCCAGAGCTAAAGCAACTCATCAAGCTCTCCTGGCGTTGCTGCTCTCCTTGCTGTGTTGTGGCAATTGCTGCTCAAGAGGGCTTGGAGCCACTTGACGCGTCCGGGCCTTCCCAGACATTGTGATTGCGGCTATCCGTCACCTCTTCCATTTCCCGCGCCAGCATCCGCTGCAAATCCTGGCGGGTGCGCACCGTGTAGGAAACCACTTCCTGCATATTGGTGTGGATAGGCTGCAATTCCCGCGTCATTTTCTCATCACCCTGTCGGAACCGCCAGGCGGCGCTATATGCCTGGTACGGTGTATAGCCCATTTCGCACAATGCCTTCTCGCCCAGATGCACCGCTGAGAAGAAAGTTTCACGGACGCAATCAATTCCCATATCCATATAGTCGAATACATAGGTACGGTTGCGCGCGCGGGCCAAAATTCTGACTTCGGGATAATGCTGGCGCACATACCGCGCCGTTTCCAACGCATCTTCGGCATTGTCTATCGCCAGTATCAAGAGCCGCGCTTTGGCGATGCCTGCCGCGCGCAATACATCGGGCCTGGTAATGTCGCCGTAATAGGCGCGATAACCGAAGCTGCGCATCAGCTCGATCTGGTTGGGATCGTGCTCGATCACCGTCGGCACAATTCCGGCACTGGTCAACAAACGGGTGATAACCTGCCCCACCCTGCCGAACCCGGCAATGATAACGGGCCGTGCCTCCTCAAATTCGTCATGCTGCCGGTTCTTGCGATGCTGCTTCAGCCTGCGCCGATAGCCATACTGAAAAAGCAGCAATAATAACGGCGTGGTGACCATGGATAACGCCACCACGGAGTTAAGCAACGCGCTATGCCCGGCGCTGATGACCTTGGCCTCGACCGCCGTGTTGAAAATCACAAAAGCGAACTCGCCTATCTGCGACAAGGTCACCGCAAACATCATGCTGCCAGCATTCGCCTGACCGAATATCCGTGCCAAGCCGAACAGTAACGCCAGCTTGACCAGCACAATAGCCAATGCCAGCCCGATAATCAGCCCTGGCTGCTGCAACACCATGTCCAGGTTGACCGACATGCCCACAGAAATGAAAAACAGCCCCAGGAGCAAACCTTTGAAAGGCTCGATATCCAGTTCCAACTCCTGGCGGTATTCCGAATCCGCGAGCAGCACTCCGGCAATGAATGCTCCCAAAGCCATGGATAAACCGACCAGTGTCATGAGAATGGAAACGCCGATGACCAGGAACAAGGCAAAGGCGATGAATATTTCCCGTAGCCCGGTGTTGGCGATATAGCGCAGCACCGGGCGCAGCAGGTATTGCCCGCCCAGTATCAGCAACACCACCAGTCCAATGGCCTTGAGAATCGCCAGCCAGTCCATATGTACGCCATGCGAGGTATGCGCCCCTGGAGCGATAACCAGCAGCAGGATCATGATGGGAATAACCGCCAGATCCTGGAAAAGCAGGACGGCAAACGAGGCTCGCCCTGCCGGCCGGTTCAATGCCCCCTGCTCGGCAAGAATCTGTATCGCAATTGCGGTGGAAGACATGGCAATCCCCATGCCTGCCACCAACGAGAACCGCCAATCCAGGCCAAAGACCACGCCCAACCCATATACCAAGCCAGTAGTGAGCAAGACTTGCAAACCACCCATACCGAAAATCGGCAGGCGCAACTCCATGAGCTTGTCCGGCTCGATCTCCAGCCCGATCAGGAACAGCATCATTACCACGCCGAACTCGGAAAAATGCATCACCGTCTCGGTGTTCCCGACCAAGCCCAGCCCCCAGGGGCCGATGACGATTCCAGCAAACAGGTATCCCAACACGGAGCCGAGGCCAATGCGGCGGAACACAGGCACGGCCAGCACCGCCGCACCGAGATAGATAGCGCTTTCCAGCAATAGGGCAGGAATCTGGGTGTCCGCCATCAGCTTGCTTTCATGTCATTATCCGGCGCCAGATACTTCGCCTCTTCCGCCTGCAAGCTATCTACCACTGGCGGCCAATCGCCTGCCGCCAACCGATCAAGCCAGATAGCATAACTTGCCGCTTGATCCTGCAAAGCCTCATCGCTGAGAGTATCCGCCGCCTGGATGAGAAAAGGTTGCAGATAGTGCATATTGCATAGCCTCGCCGTCTGTTCGAAAGGTCGCAACAGCTCGGCCATGGAAAAATGGTTATAGCCACGGCGCTGGTAGACGACTTCCGACCCCGCTGCAGAAACAACCTGCACCCAGGCCTTGCCCGACAAATGTGTGGTTTCACCATAAGCCCAGCCGTAGCGCAGCACGGTATCCAGCCAGCTTTTCAGCAAAGCCGGGCATGAATACCAATATAAAGGGTGCTGGAACACCAGCACGTCATGCTCATTCACTAATGCCTGCTCATGCGGCACATCAATCATCTGCTCAGGATAAGCGGCATAAAGATCATGCACCCGCACGCACTCGCAGCGACGGGCAGCCTCAAGCAGCGCCCGGTTGATACGCGAGTTTTCCAGCATGGGATGTGCCAGAATCACCAGCACGCGCTTGTTCAAACGCTCATTCCCCGATGATTTTCACGAGTACGCGCTTATTGCGGCGGCCATCGAACTCTCCATAGAAAATCTGCTCCCACGGACCAAAATCCAGGCGGCCTTCCGTCACCGCGACCACGACTTCACGGCCCATGATCTGGCGCTTCATGTGCGCATCGGCATTGTCCTCGCCGGTATCGTTATGGCGATAGTTGCGAATGGGCTCGTGCGGCGCCAGGCGCTCCAGCCATTCACGATAATCATGATGCAGGCCGGATTCATCATCGTTGATGAACACGCTTGCAGTGATATGCATCGCATTCACCAGCACCAGCCCTTCACGCACGCCGCTTTCGCGCAAACAGATTTCGACTTCATGGGTAATGTTGATGAACGCCACGCGCGACGGCGCATTGAACCACAGCTCTTTACGGTAACTTTTCATGGGTCCTGCCTTAAAAAATAGTCAACCGGGAAATTATAGCCTGCCGCTGTTGTCATTGGACGAGCCGAAATACTCTTTTGCAATTAGCTTGGTTTTCGGTTAAAACTAACCAGTTACTGCCTTCTCATTACAATCAAGCAAGGAGAAATACACAATGAGCGACAAGATCTACATGCGTGTCGGCGAAGCCCTGGTGGCAGGTGGCCCGCCCGGAACGGCTGCCGAACCAGAGGTGATCATCGGCGAAATGGACGGCCCCATGGGCACTGCCTTCGGCACCTTGCTTGGTGACCAGGTCAAGGGACACTCCCGCGTGCTTGCCATCCTCAATACTGACATCATGGTGCGTCCCGCCACCATCATGGTGAGCAAGGTCACCGTCAAGAACGAGCGTTACACCAATATCCTCATGGGCACCGTGCAGGCCGCAATCGCCAATGGCGTGCTGGATGCCGTGCGCAATGGCGATATCCCCAAGGAGAAAGCCAACGACCTCGGCATCATCGTCTCGGTCTGGCTCAACCCCATCGTGATCGACCAGGACAACCTGGACCATCAAATCCTGTTCGACATCCACCGTAAGGCCACAGCCAACGCCATCCACAAGGCGATGAACAATAAGCCCGATATCGATTGGCTGTTGGAAAACCAGGACAAGATCGTGCATAAATACTTCCAGATGGGCCTGGACGGCAAGATCTGACTGACCAACACATAATTTAGGCTTTAAAGATGCCCTGGCAGCATGCCGTTGCCAGGGCAATATTCAACAAGAATGCTATGGCTGCTGCAGGTTTTCAGGTAGAGCGAGATGCTCCAGGTGCAACACGCATTGTCCTCAACGGGCAATGGTCCCTGCGCGACCTGGATAACGACTTCGCCCGGCTGCGCCGTGCGCTCAAGCCCTATTTTGCCGATGCCAATATTCACTGGGACCTGACCCAGATCGAACAGCTGGATACCGCTGGCGCGGCAGTCTTGTGGAATGGCTGGCATGGTCAATTAAAGGATAAGGTAGCGCTCACTGACGAACAAGCCGCTTTATTTGAAACGCTGGCCAGCATTCCTAATCCAACCGTTGAAAAATCCTCGCGTTTCAACCTGCTAAAGCTGATAGCCGCAGCAGGCAGGCTGACGATTTTCATGAGCAGCCATCTCCGTGATTTCGTCAGCCTGCTGGGGCTGCTGGTCATGGAACTGGCTTATCTCCTGCGCCGACCGCAGGATTTCCCTTGGCGCGAGTTCAGCGCCAATGTCTATAAAAGTGGCGTGACGGCACTCCCGGTCACAGCCTTGCTGGGTTTCATGATCGGCATTGCCATGAGTTACCTGATGGCAACTCAGCTCCGTACCTTCGGCGCTGACATCTTCATCGTTAATATCCTCGGGCTGGCCATCATCCGCGAGCTTGGGCCCATCCTCATGGCCGTACTGATTGCCGGGCGGTCAGGTTCTGCCATGGCCGCCCAGATCGGCGTCATGCGCGTCACCGAGGAAATCGACGCGCTCGCCACCATGGGTATTTCCCGCATCCTGCGCATTGTGCTGCCCAAAGTGTTAGGGCTCACTTTCATCGCACCGTTCCTTGTCATCTGGACCTCGTGCTGGGGTTTGCTCGGCGGCGCCCTCTCCGCCAATCTCGAACTCGGCCTGGGATACCGCTTCTTTTTTGATTACCTTGCTACCGTCGTGCAGCCGGTCAACCTCACTCTGGGTCTGGTCAAGGGCGTCATGTTTGGCTTCATTGTCGCCGTCATGGCCTGCCACTTCGGCCTGCGCATCAAGCCGAACACCGAAAGCCTGAGCCGCAGCACCACCAGTTCCGTCGTCACCGCCATTACCTGCGTCATCCTGATCGATGCGGGTTTCGCCATTCTCACGAGAAGCATCGGGGTATGACGATGAACCAGCAAGCAATGCCTCCGATCTGCGACATCAGGAAAGTCTGGACGGTGTTCGGCAGCAATACCGTGCACCAGAACCTCGACCTGACGATCAATACCGGCGAGATTGTGTCCCTGGTCGGCGGCTCCGGTAGCGGAAAGACCACTCTGCTACGGCATATTGTCGGCCTGACCCGTCCGACCAAGGGTGAGGTATTGCTGTTCGGCAGAAATCTACATGCCATGAGCAGACTGCCGCAACAACGCCTGATGAACCGGCTGGGCATGCTGTTCCAGCAGGGTGCGCTGTTCTCCGCGCTCAGCGTGTTCGACAACATCGCCTTTCCCCTGCGCGAACTCAAGCAATTTGACGAAGCCACCATCCGCCAGCTCGTATTGCACAAACTGGCGCTGGTGGAAATGGAGCCGGACACCGGCACCCGGTTGCCCTCGCAACTTTCCGGCGGCATGATCAAGCGTGTGGCATTGGCGCGCGCGCTGGCGCTGGAGCCGGAATTGCTGTTGCTGGACGAACCAACCGCGGGGCTGGACCCGGATCGCAGCGAAAATTTTGTCGAATTGATCAAGAGCATCAAGCACTCTTTGGGGTTGACAGTAATTTTCGTCACCCATGATCTGGATACTTTGGTATCGCTGACCGACAAGGTAGCGGTGCTGGCCGACAAGCATATCGTCGCCAATTGCAGCCTGCGCGAGCTTGGCAACATCGACCACCCCTTTGTGCAAAACTTTTTCCAGGGCGTTCGTGTCCGACTGGAAAGGATTGGATAATTTATGGAAAACCGTGCTCACGCCCTTGCTGTCGGTATCATCACTCTGATCCTGCTGGCGATTCTTGCATTCTCATTCTGGTGGATGAGCGGCACCCGCCAATCGTTCACCGAATACAAGATCATCTCGAAACAACCTGTCACCGGGCTCAGCCAGGAAGCCTCGGTCAAATTCCGCGGCGTCAACGTGGGAAAAGTCTCCGATATTGCGCTTGACCCGAATTCGCAATCCTCGATCGAGATCATCATTCGGGTGGACGACAAGCTGCGCCTGACCAGGGACGCCTATGCGGAACTGCGCTCCCAAGGGGTAACGGGGCTTGCCTATATCGACCTCAACGACCCGAACGACTCAGGTACGGGAGAGGAGCTTGCGCCGGATTCGCTCATCACCATGCGCCCCTCACTGATAGACCGCATCTCCGAACGCGTCCCGCGCATGGTGGATAAGATGGAAACCTTTATCAATCACGGCTCCGCCACCCTGGAGCATGCCAACAACGTTATCGAGAGTATCGACGTGCCGACCCTGAACCAGACCCTGGCCAATCTCGAGCGGGCGACCTCCAGGCTGGAGCCAGTACTGGCATCTGCCAATGAAGCATTCGGCAAGGCCAGCAAATTCATGTCTGAACAGAACCAGCAGCAGCTCACGCAAACCCTGGCCAATCTGCAAGAGGCCTCCAATGCCGCCACGCCGCTGCTCAACGAGCTGACCGCCACCGTGCAGGACGTGCGCAATATGACCGGCGACCTGCGTCACAGCGCTGGTCTGGTTGGCGACACGTTGAATAATGAAACCCTGCCGCGCATCAACGATCTGACCGCAACTGCCAACGATGATGCCCGCCGCATCAGCCGCCTGCTGGACATGCTGGAGGAGAATCCGCAAAGCCTGATTTTCGGCAAACCGGAAATGCGCCCCGGCCCTGGTGAATCCGGCTTCGATTCCGCTCAATGAGGTATCCCATGCACACACTCCCGTCCCTTGCGCTGGCACTGTTAGCTGCTTTCAGCCTGAATGCCTGCGTCAGCTCGATCAAACCCAAAACCACGCCGCTGGACTTGTATGATTTCGGCCTGCAAGCCGCAACCCGGCCAGTGGATTTCAGCCTGCCGGTTGAGAGTCTCAGCGCCATGGATGCCATCCAGCACAGCAACATCCGCTACCGCCTCAACTACAAGAACCCCTCGCAGGTGTTTGTCTATGCGGAAAGCCGCTGGGCAAGTCCTCCCGTAGAGCTGCTGCGCCAGAAACTGGCCACCACCCCCTCCAGCCATGCGGGATGCAGCCTAAAACTCTATATCACTGCCTTCGATCATGTCTTTGATGACGCCAATAGCAGCCACGGCGTAGTCCAGTTACAGGCCAGCCTGATGGATAAGCGCTCCCGCAAGCCGCTGGCTTCCACGCTGGTATCTGCCCAAAGCCCAGCATCAGGCACCGATGCGCGCGGCGGCGTGGCAGCGCTGGATGCCGCCAGCACCGAGGCGCTGCAATCCGCCTCCCGCTGGGCCAGCGTAACCAGCGCTGCAGCCAGTGAGTGTCAACCGAGCAACCCCTGATTAATGCATTCAGCATCTGCTCTAAGGCTCTCAATGCCAGAAATCACCGTTTACCCGGTATTCAGGGACGTCAATGGAGTCGGCCCCGACCCTGACCTCTCGCCACTGCCGGTAGTAGCCAGAGTCGGCAACTACTCCAGCGGATGGCGCGTGGAAACACATGCCCACCGGCGTGGACAACTGATGTTCATCACATCCGGCAGCATGCGCGTCGAATCGCNNGAATCGCGGGATGGCTCCTGGATCACGCCACCGGGCCGGGCCTGCTGGATACCCAGCGCTGCCGCCCACAGCGTCACCTATACCCAGCCCTCGGAAATGCAAACGGTATTCATCGCGCCGGAATTACTGGACAACCTGCCCATGCGCTGCTGCGTCATCACGCTGACCCCGTTGCTGCGCGAATTGGTCACGCATGCGGTTGCCATCAACAACCAGTACGCCCTGCACGGGCCGGAACACAGGCTGATGCAGGTATTGGTCGATCAGATCAGCATTGCCAAGCAGGCGCCGCTGTTCCTGCCAGAGGGTAGGGATTCTCGCCTGCGCCGTGTGACAGAGAGGCTGCACCAGTCACCGGGAGATGACCGCAATATCGAGGAATGGGCGCAGATCGCAGGTGCCAGCGCCAGAACCCTGGCGCGATTGTTCCAGAAAGAAACCGGCATGACATTTTCCGCATGGCGCCAGCAATTGTGCCTGATACGCGCCGTCGAAATGCTGACTGAGGGCATCAGCATCACTAATATCGCCCTGACGCTGGGCTATGAAAGCACAGCAGGCTTCACCAGCATGTTCACGCGCTCCATGGGTGAATCTCCCAGCAATTACCTGACGCGCTGGTCACAGGAAAAACCGGCTTCCAGATAAGTAATTAGTCAGCAGCACCCAGGCTTGCATCAACCGCTTGAGATTGCTGCCATCCGCCGCCCAGAGCGCGGATCAGATCGACGCTGGCGCGCAATTGGCTGACTTGCAGAATCAGCAGGTTTCGCTGAGTATCCAGCGCCTGGGTTTGCGCCGAGGTCACTTCCAGATAATTCGCCGCGCCTTCGCGATACCGGCTCAGCGCAAACTCCGTGGATTTCCGCGCCGCTCCGGCAGCCGTTTGTTCAGCAGTGGCTGCCACCTGATAATGATGGAGGCGGGCCAGGTTGTCTTCCACCTGCTGGAAAGCCTCCAGTACCACGCTGCGGTAATTCGCGCCAGTTTCGTCCAGCACAGCTTCGGCTTGCGCCACCTGCGCTTTGCGGCGACCGCCATCGAATAGCTGGAATACCATAGCCGGGCCGATAGCCCAGAAATTGCTCGGCGCGCTCAGCCAGTTGCCGGTGGAAATGCTTTGATAGCCAAATGCCGCGCTCAGGCTCAGCGCGGGAAAGAATGCCGTTTTTGCCACGCCCACGCTGGCATTGGCCGCCGCCACGCGCCTTTGCGCCGAGGCAATATCCGGCCTGCGCTGCAACAAGGTGGAAGGCACGCTCACGGGAATCTGCGGCAAGGTAATCGGCACCTGCTGGCTGGCGATGCTGAAACTGGAAGGCGATTCGCCAACCAAGGCAGCGATCGCATGCTCCACCACCGCGCGTTGCGCCTTGAGCTGCTCAAGCTGTGAGCGGGTCGCTTCCAGCTGCGTCTGGGCGCGGCTCACATCAAGGCCAGGCACGATACCGGCTTCATGCCGGGTGCGCGTCAACACCAAGGCTTTGTCATTGGCCTGCACGGTTTCTTCCAGCAATTGCAATTGCTGGTCCAGACCACGCAGGAGGATAAAACTATCGGCAAGCTGGGCCTGCAGACTCAAACGTACCGATTCCAGGTCAGCCGCCATAGCCGCGGCCTGCGCTTCTCCTGCCTGCACGGTATTGCGGACGCGCCCCCACAGGTCCAGTTCATAATCAGCCTGCAAGCCTATGCTGTAGTTCGAATATACCGGTGAAACAGCACTATTTGGCGAGACGAGCGGACGGTTTTCAGAAGCGCGGTTGCGCCCGGCCTGTCCATTGGCGGACAAGCTGGGAAACAGCCCGGCACGTGCCTGATCGCTATAGGCGAGCGCTTGCTGATAGCGGGCCAGCGCTGCCGAGAGGTCTGGACTATTAGCAACCAGCCGATCCTGCAGAGTATCCAGTTCGGCATCGCCATACAGCTTCCACCATGGGCCTCGCGGCAATTGGTCGGCAGGCTGTGCGGCTACCCAGGGCTGCGCTTCCTTATAAGCCTGCGCTACCGGAACCTCCGGCAACTTGAGCTCGGGCGCAAACGAGCAAGCGCCCAGCAAGACCATCAGCCCGCCAGCCAGCGCATATTGCCTGGCGCTCACTTGCCAGCCCCTTCATTGGCGCTGGAGATGGCTCGCACCTGCATACCATCAGCAATATCGTCCGCCGGACTATCCACCAACTTGTCGCCCGCTTCAATGCCTGCGCTGATTTCCAGTGTCCTGCCCAGGTCCCTTGCAATCGTCACCGGCTTGAGCACTACCTTATTATTCGCATCCACCACAGCCACTTTCATACCACCCTGCCGCATGATCAAGGCACTGGCAGGAATGCTCAACGTCGCTACGTTGGCAGGTAGCTCCAGGCTGGCCCTGGCAAAGCCGCCGGGCAGCAATTCACCACCTTCGTTCGGCACCAGGAACTGGAACAATGTAGTGCCGGAGGCTGCATCCACCGCTTGCGCGGAGGCGACCAGCCTGGCGGTATAGACTGTACCCGGACGTCCGGGAATGCTCACTTTCGCGACCGTATCCTTGCCAATGGAAGGTACGTAGTTCTGCGGCACATTGACATATAGGCGCAGCTTGCGCGTATCGGAGACGACAAACAGCGGTTGGCCCGCATCGCCTGCATTGATCAACGCGCCGATATCGGTAGCACGCGCCGTCACCACGCCGTCAAAAGGCGCCACCAGCCTGGTGAATCCCTTGGTAGCCTGCATGCGGTCGAGATTGGCTTGCGCCGCCTGCAGGATAGCCTGCTTGGCGGCATAGTCGCCGACGCGCTCATCCACTTCCTGTCTGGAGACAGAATCCGTGTTCAACATGGATTGCCAGCGCTTGGCAGTCGTTCCGGCCAACTCGGCGTTTACCTTGGCAGTGGCGACGTCAGCCCTGGCCTGCAGCAACTGCTGATCAAGGTCGGGCGTCTCGATCTCGCCCAGCACCTGTCCTGTCCTGACCTTGCTGCCGATATCGGCATTCCATTGCTTGAGGTAACCGCTCACTCGTGCATAAATGGGGGCGCGGGCAAAGGCTTCCAGTCGCGCGGGCAATTCCAGCGTGCGTGCACTGCTATCGCTGACAGGGCTGACTAAGGCCACAGATGGAATTGCCTGGTCATCCGTCCATTGCCTGAGCGCCTCGCTTTCCTTGGCGCGTATCGTCAGACCGTAGGCCACAATAGCAATTGCCACCAGGGCAGCGATCAGGCTGCCTTTACGCACAATACGGCGCGGCGCGTTCAGATCAGATGACATTGACTTCTCCATGACTTGAGTTCCCTACATTCTTTTCTACATCAGGCTTGCGGTAATGACGGTGCACAACGCTAAACACCACCGGCACAAAAATCAGCGTGGTGACAGTTGCGAACAGCAAGCCGCCGATCACGGCGCGGCCGAGCGGCGCATTCTGTTCGCCACCCTCGCCCAGGCCCAGCGCCATCGGCGCCATACCGATCATCATTGCCAATGCGGTCATCAATACCGGGCGGAATCGCACAAACCCTGCTTCGATAGCTGCCTGGGTTGCATTGCCTAGCTCGGCGAGGCGCTCACGCGCGAAGCTGATCACCAGCACACTATTGGCCGTCGCTACCCCCATGCACATGATAGCCCCCGTCAAGGCGGGCACCGATAATGGTGTAAAACTGGCAAACAGCATCCAGACAATGCCAGCAAGCGCTGCCGGCAAGGCACTGACAATCACGAAAGCATCGCTCCAGGACTGGAAGTTCACCACAATCAACAAATAAATCAGGACAATGGCACCCACCAGCCCGAACAATAAACCGGAGAAAGCCTGCTCCATGGTCTGCACCTGCCCCAGCAATGCAACATTGGAGCCCTTGGGCATACTGTCGGCATGTGCAGCCAGAATCTGGCGGATATCCTTTGCCACCGCGCCCAGGTCGCGGCCCTGCGTGGTGGCATTGATCTGCACCATGGGTTGGATATCGTACTGGCTGACCAGTGCGTTGGCATTGCTGCGCGAGAAGGTCGCCAAACCACCAAGTATCTGCGGCGTAGCGCCGGATGCGCTGCCATTGATAGGCAGATTTTCCAGTGCTGACAAGCTATCCATGCGGTATTGCGGTGTTTGCATCACAATTGGATAGGAAACGCCATTGGCCGGATTCAGCCAGAAAGTGGGCGCTACCTGACTGCTGCCCGCCAGCGTCACGACCATATTATTGGTGACATCGCGCGTATTCAGGCCGACTTCCTGCGCGCGCGAACGGTCCATATCCACTTTAAGCACGGGTTGGCGGCGCGACTGCTGTACGCGTACATCGGCAATGCCTGGCACCTTGCGAATTTCCGCCACCAGCTGGTTGGCATAATCGAAATTAGCCTGCAGATTGTTGCCGCGTATCTGCAGATCAATCGGCGCTGGCGAGCCGAAATTGAGAATCTGGCTCACGATATCCGCAGGCGGGAAGGTAAAGGTTGTATCCGGGAACAAGCGCGGCAGCTCCTCGCGTAAACGCTTGACATACTCCGCTGTCGGTTTGTGCTCCCGCGTCAGCGCAATCTGGATATCCCCGTCCTGCACGCCGATGACCCCGGTATTGTTATAGGCCAGGTTGATACCGCTGATCGGCATGCCAATATTATCCACCATGGTTTCAATTTCATTGGATGGAATGATGTTGCGGATCGCGGTCTGGATGTTGGCAAACCGGGCAGCAGTTTCCTCCAGTCTCGTGCCTACTGGCACACGCACATGCATGAGAATCTGTCCGCCATCCACATCAGGGAAGAAATTGCGTCCCAGCGATGGCACCAAGGCAAAGCTGAGCATGATAAATGCCAGGAATGCGGCAATGAATTTCCGTCGCTTGGCCAGCATCAGCACCAACACGCCCTGATAACCGTCGCGGAAATGCTCGAATCGCTCCTCAAAACCACGCTGGAATCGCACCAGCGGATTGCGTGATGGCGGCAGCGACTGGTTGTTGCCATGCAAATCCGTATGCGGCGCATGTGGCCTCAACAGATACTTCGCCATGGTTGGCACCAGCGTCCGTGACAGGATGAAAGAGCTGATCATCGCGAACATCACGGATTCCGCCATGGGCACAAACAGGAATCGCGACACGCCTTCAAGGAAAAACATCGGCACAAATACGATACAAATGCACAGCAGCGATACAAACGCCGGGGTCACAATCTGGCGCGCGCCGTCCAGGATGGCGGGCTCCACCGGCTTGCCCTGCTCCAAATGCCAGTTGATGTTCTCTATCGTCACCGTGGCATCATCCACCAGGATGCCGACAGCCAGCGCCAGCCCGCCCAGGGTCATGATATTCAGCGTTTCTCCCGCCATCGCCAGTCCGGCAATGGCACCCAGAATCGATAAGGGAATGGAAATGGCAATGATGACCGTCGAACGCCAGCTCCCCAGGAACAGCAGGATCATGACACTGGTCAAGGCAGCAGCAATACATCCCTCCAGCACCACACCCTTGATGGCGGCGCTGACGAAAATCGACTGATCGTTGATAGGCCGCACCTCCAGCTCGTCGGGCAGGGTAGGCTTGATCTCGGCCAGCTTATCCTTGATGCCCGCCACGATCGCCAGCGTGGAGGTCGCACCATTCTTCAGCACCGACATCAATACCGAGCGCGCACCATCCACATGCACCACATTGGTCTGCGGCGGGTTGCCATCCCGCACCTGCGCCACGTCCCGGATATGAACCGTGGCGCCATTTACCACCTTGATCGGTAAATCTCCCAACTCTTCCAGCGCGGAAGGCGCATTATTGAGCTGGATCGTATATTCAAAATTGCCGATTTTCTGCGTCCCGGCAGGCAAAATCAGGTTCTGCGCCGCCAATGCATTGGCTACATCCTGACCAGAAAGTCCACGCGCCTGCATCGCATCCGGGTCAAGGTCGATCTGCACCTGTCGCGTCTTGCCGCCGAATGGATAAGGAATCGCCGCACCCGGCACTGTCACCAGGCGCGTGCGTACCGCATTCATGCCCAGATCCGCCAGATTCTGCTCGGTCAAGCCTGTACCTGCCAATGCCAGCTGCAGAATAGGCACAGTGGATGCGTTATAGTTAAGAATCAAAGGGGGTTGCGTGCCGCTCGGCAACTGCCGCAACATGGATTGCGCCATGGCAGTCACTTGGGCATTGGCCGTGGATATATTGACTCCAGGCTGGAAAAAAATCTTGACGACACCGAAGCCGGTATATGAGTTGGATTCGATATGCTCAATGCCGTTGACCGTGGTCGTCAGCGAACGCTGATACGGTGTAATGATGCGCCCGGTCATCTGGTCCGGCGACATCCCGGCATATTGCCAAACTACCGCAATCACGGGGATACGAATATCAGGGAAAATATCCGTTGGCATCCGCAGCGCGGACAATATCCCGGCAATCATGATCAGGATCGCCATGACGACGAATGTATAGGGACGCCTGAGCGCGACTTTGACGATGCCTAACATATAGGAATTACCATGATGAACTGGTTTGACGGAATCACTTGATCGTGGCAATTATCCAGTGATCATCTCGGTCTCGCTTAATCAATACTGCCACTTTGTTGCTCGATCTTGCCATTATGCCCCTGCAGAAATGAGGTTTTACAGTACGCATATAGCAAAAAAACCACCCCTCAGGAGTGGCCCCACTACAAGAGTTGCTTGCAAGTTAAGTTATTTCTTCACCGGCAGAGTAGCTTTGCAGTCGTTGTAGTCACGCTTATAACCATCATCGAGCGTTGCTGTCTCGCCCTCCAGCGCCAGGGTGGTAATGCCGTTACTGTAACGTCCGGCTTCAGCCTGGTTCAGCAATACTTCGCGGTCTGGCAAGACCAGCCAGGCCGTCTTGCCAGCATCTGCCACCTTGACATAAAACTTGCGGCCCTTGTCGCAACGATACTCAGTGGAACCTGCAGGCCCACGGGATCGCGCGCCCGCTTCATCATCGCCAAACGGCCATAGGCTGGCTCCGCCACATGCCGTCAACATACTGCCAAGCGTAACCAATACCGCCAACTTGCCGATCAATCCCCGAAAATGCATTACATGAACCTTATTCAAATCTATTAATGACACGCCCTGTGACCAAGGCAAACATTTTAAATTCCCTTGCCGGCATTTTCCTGTCGTCAAGGAAACAGCATTTTAACTGCCGCCACCATTTTAGTGGATAGCGCTGCCTCCTCTATTGCACAGACAAACTTCTGCATTTCCACAAAAGTAAATTAAAGATATTTGCTTATAAATTTAAATTAATTTGCTTTTATGTCGGTATTATATTGCCAAGAAAAATCAGATAGCTTCATTCAATCATTACAAATGATGGAAAGGATGTCATGAAATCATCGCATCAGGAACTTCCGCCCCATACAGAACAGCAGCCCGCAGAAAGCATGTCAAATGCAGCCGCACTTACCCGGCAACAGGCATTCGCCCTGAACGGGCTGATTCAGGCGGTACAGGAAATCCACATCATCAGTCCCGGCAGATCAAGGAGATTGCCCGCGTTGCAAGGGAGCAGGCTGAGACGGGCGCGCCCCAGGATGCGTCATGGGCAGAAGCATCTGCATCTGCCGCAGATACGCTGAACGAACTGACGGAAACCCTGAGAAAATCCATGCAGCTATTCAGGACAAAATAATCCCGGCGACTTCATACCGTATAGGAAAGTCGGGCGGGCGCAAACAGGCTATGACTACTCACGCCCCAGATAACGCCTGCTCCACAAACCAATGGTATCCACCACAAATTCCGCCGCCGGACGCTCATACACCATATGGTCCGCGTCTTCTATCATCATCAGACTCTTGGGAAGCGGCGCAGCTTCAAACATTGCCTGGGCATGGTGCAGGGGCACCATGTCATCCCGGGGAGAATGCATCATCAACAACGGCACTTTGAGACGCCGCATGGCATCAGCCATCTGGAACTGTCGGGCGTTATCAACAAACTGCCGGCGCAAGGTATAAGGCTGGCGGTTCACTTCTATCCGAGTCGCACCATCCTGCTCGATTTCATGGGTTTTTTCCGCACCAATGATCTCCAGTACATGAGCAGGGCTATTGGGCGTGGCAATGGTGACGCAGGCCTTGGTTTCAGGGATAAGGCCGCATGCATTCAGCGCCACCAGCCCGCCAAAGCTATGGCCGATCAAAATGTCGGGCGCGCGGACGTGCTGCCGCAACCAGTCGGCTGCACTGGTGAAATCCTGTATCTGGGTATCCAGGTTGGTGAGCGAAAAATCGCCTTCGCTCTGCCCGATGCCGGTAAAGTCCAGCCGCAGCGTGCCTATGCCGTACTGGAGCAAACAACGTGCAGCTCTGGAGGCAATCAATATATCCTTGCCGCAGCCGAACGCGGGCGCAATCATGGCCATTCCCAGCAATGGGCCGTCAGGCAACTCCAGCCTGGCTGCCAATCTCAATCCATCAGCATTGGGGATCGTGATGTTTTGTGACTCCTTCAATACTGCCATTCCGTAACATCCTGCCCATTCAATCAATGGGCTGAATACTAGCATTGTTAACCATCGCCACCAGGAAACCATTATCCATCCAGACGGATAAGTACCCTACTTTCATCAGCCTCCACCCTACCGCAATTTGCTTATTTTTTAATGTATTGTCAAATATATGCTTTTTATGCCGTTAACCTGCATAAATACATTTGTCAATTATCAGAACTAATAACCTTTATTCAATAATCACCAATAAGAGAATGCTATGAAACAGTTCCTGAAAGATATTACCGTCCACCGCATGGTCATCATTATGCTGATCTTCATCAGTATCCTGTTCATCACCCTTGCAGGATTGAGCCTGAAAAACCTGAACAATGCGAACAGCAGGCTGGAATCACACCACCGGCTTCTGCAACAAAGCGAGACATTGAGCCAGGCCAACAACCAGCTCATGCAAGCCAGACTGCACCTGAGCCGGCAAAGCGAATATCTTGCATTAGACGCCAAGGATGCCAGCCGTGCGGAATCCCTGGCGGCAGCTAACGCACTTGCCAAGGCAGAGGCCAGTTTCAATACATTTCTGCAACATGCCGATGGACAGACCAGCCAGGACATCAAGGCCCAATACCAGGCGCTGGCGCAGAACGGACTGCACAAGCTGGCGCAACTGCTGGATAGCGGCAACCTTGAGCAAGCCAGGCAGCACGATGCCAGCAGCATCAACGCCGCCAGCCAGCAGTTTGGCGACACCATCGCCACCTTCAATAGCCGGATGGAACAGCAATATCAAACCATGATGGAAAATACCCGCAGCGACCGCAGGTTGATGATGGTCATTCTTGGCGGGGTGCTTGCCCTGTTCCTGGTATTACTGCTACTGGCTGACCGCTACATCGTCCATTTCGTGCGCACGCCGCTGGACCAGGTGAAGGAATATTTCCAGAAAATCGCTGATGGCGACCTGACTTTTCATATCGCACTTTTCGGCAAGAATTGTCCGGGGCAAATCTATCCCTACCTGATCGACATGAAGAATAGCTTGGCGCGCACCGTCGGCACGGTACGGGAAGGCGTGGAGCAGATCAACACCGGCACCAACGAGATTGCTTCCGGCAATAATGACCTGTCACGCCGCACGGAACAGCAGGCCTCCTCCCTTGAAGAAACCGCCACCAGCATGGAAGAACTGGCGCAAACCGTGGCCAACAATGCAGACCATGCCAGGACGGCGAGCAACCTGATGCAGGATGCGACCAGCGTTGCCACGCGAAGCGAGGCCACCATGGCCGAGGTGGTGAAGATCATGCAGGAAATCAATACTCAATCCCGGCAGATAGAGGAAATCACCAGCATGATTGACGGGATTGCGTTCCAGACCAATATCCTCGCGCTGAATGCCGCGGTGGAAGCTGCCAGGGCAGGTGAACAAGGCAAGGGCTTTGCCGTGGTTGCCAGCGAAGTCCGCTCCCTGGCACAGCGCAGCGCCAGCGCCGCCAGGGAAATCAAGACGCTCATCGTTTCCTCAAGCGAGGTCGTGAATGCGGGCACGCGCCAGGTCACCGCGGCTGGCGAGACGATTCACGAAGTCGCTACCTCGGTGAACCAGGTCGCCACCATGATCGAGGAAATCGCCAACGCCTCACGGGAACAAGCCGATGGCATTGCCCAGGTGAAAGTGGCTATTTCCATCATGGATGAAGCAACTCAGCAAAATGCGGCGCTGGTGGAAGAAGCCGCAGCAACCGCCTCTGCACTGGATAACCAGGCGAACAACCTGAGGCAGGCCGTACAAATCTTCAAGATCGGCTAGAAGATAGCCTGCCTGATCTCTTCCGAAAAAATGCCGGGAGAGATTAGCAAACAAATGTCAGCTGCCCGCCATGACAGCTAAAGAATGGCATGTATTTCCACGATAAAGATAAATACTGGGCAATTCATCCGAAAAGACAGTCGTGCCGGGGAGGCACACACATGATCATCAATGCGCTGCGAAAAATAAGGGAACTGGTTGCCATCCCGATCAATGATCCAGAATTGCTTTGCGCGAAATGCACCGAGCTATCGCGCTTCATTCCCTTGTTATATTGCATCCTGTTGGCCAATAGCTGGGTGCTGGCAATCAATTTTATCGACTCAGCTCCTTTTGGCATGACGCTGCCCATTGCCAGTTTTTTCACTCTCATTTGCACGGCCAGGACCATTACCTGGTGGCGCAACCGCAATATAGCCCTCACGCCGAAAATCGCCATCAAGGAAGCCAAGCGTACCAATAAGCTGTCCGCAATATTACCCATTTCATTCCTGATCTGGGCCATGCTGCTGTTTCCGCATGGGGATAACTATACCCAAAGTCATGTGGTTCTTTTTCTTGCCATTTCCCTGATCAGCACCATGTTTTGCCTGATCCACCTGGCATCCGCCGCATTGATCGTGGCAGCAGTCATGGGGATCTTTTTTATCGGTTTCCTCGTCACAATCGAGGTGATGGCACTCAAGGCCATGGCAGTCAATATACTGCTGGTACTGGCTGCTTCGGTCATCATCGTCCTGATCCAGAGCCGCGACTTTGCCCGCATGATTAGCGCCCAGGCCGAGCTACGCAAGCAAATGCGAGAGCAAGGCAAGCTGTTGCACATGCTGAACGACATGCCCATGGCTGCCATGACCATCGACCTGGCCACCTTTCGGATCAATTATGCCAATGCCACCGCCATCAGCCTGATCAGAAACATCGAGCACCTGCTGCCGATCAAGGCGGAAAACCTGCTGGGCAGCTCCATTGATATCTTCCATAAACACCCGGAGCATCAGCGCCGCCTGCTCGCCGATTCCAAGAACCTTCCTCATCATGCTCACATCAGACTGGGGCCGGAAATCCTGGATTTGCAGGTATCCGCCGTGCACGACCATGATGGCCGCTATATCGCCCCCATGCTGAACCTAGCGCTCATCACCAAGGAAGTCGAGGCTGAAAACCAGATTCTGCAACTGGCCCATTACGACACCCTGACCCGCTTCTACAACCGCAGCCGATTTTATGAACAACTCACAGAGAGCCTGCAGGCACCGGGTAGCCAGGTGGGCATACTGTTTATCGACCTGGATGGGTTCAAGCTGGTCAATGACTCCAAGGGCCACCGTACCGGCGATATTCTGCTCAAGCAGGTAGCCGACCGCTTGCGCAACGCCTGCCAGGAAATGGGTAGCACTATAGGCAGGCTTGGCGGCGACGAATTTGCCGTTCTGCTGGAGCATTCCACCCTCCAACAGGCTGAAACCCTGGCCGATTCCCTAGTCAACATCATCTCGCTGCCATTCCATCTCGACCAGGATGTCAGCGTCAATATCGGTGCCTCCATCGGCATTTCCCTGGCGCCACAGCATGGCAACACCGCAGAAGTGCTGTTATCGCGGGCGGATATTGCCTTGTATGCGGCCAAAGCGATGGGAAAATGCACATTCAAGACATTTACCATCGCCATGGAAGAACGCATCCAGGAACATGTATATCTCGAAATGAACCTGCGCTCCGCGCTGGAGCACAATGAAAACCTCTTTGTTTTCTACCAGCCCATCGTGGATATCGAAACCGGCAGGACCACTACCCGCGAGGCCCTGGTACGCTGGCATCATCCACAACGCGGCTGGGTTTCACCCAGCGAGTTCATTCCTGTCGCGGAGCAGATCGGACTGATTGGGCGTCTAAGTCAATTTGTCATCTTCCATGCCTGCAAAGATGCTTCTGAATGGGAAGAGCATGTAAGCGTTGCCGTCAACATTTCCGCCGAATTGATCGGCAAAGGCACCCTGGTTAGCATGGTTCAGTCAACTCTGGCCGATACTGGCCTGCCGCCAGGCCGCCTGGAAATAGAAATCACCGAAACCGCCTTGCTCAACAGCGCCCAGCAAGGCATTGACGAACTACAGCAATTGCGCGACATGGGCGTGCGCATTGCCCTGGACGACTTCGGCACCGGCTACTCCTCTCTCGCCCATCTGCGCGCCTTCCCGTTCGACAAGATCAAGATCGACGGCTCGTTTGTCAAGGATGCCGTCAACCGACCCGATTGCGCCGCAGTGGTCAAGGTCATTGCCGACCTGGGCAAGCGGCTGCACGTAGTCACGGTTGCGGAAGGCGTGGAAACCGCCGAACAACTCGACCTCGTGCGCGCGGAAGGCTGCATGGCAGTGCAAGGATATTTATATGGCCACCCCATGCCCACTGACCAATATGCAGCCCAGGTCAATAAACTCACTCTCGGCAGCAGCTTGCAACAGGCAGTTTACGCACCTGCTTGATGATAACGTTATTGGGATGCTATCGAATGGAAAATATACGATATATCCCGTATTGGCGCGTGTTGCAGGACGGCATGGAACTGGTTGAACTTGAGTGTGGTGCCGGTGAGAGGAGTCGAACCCCCGACCTTCGCATTACGAATGCGCTGCTCTACCAACTGAGCTACACCGGCGACGAGCGATGGTGTGTATTTTATCGCAATCCCGCACTGAATCCAGAGTCCTGTGCAAAACTGCGCAGCAATCTGACCAATCGTTTGGCTATAGACATTACCAACCGCATGGCAGAAAAACTGCCATCCCAGAAGAACGATGTCAGTCGCTAAGAGCTAGCTGGGAATTCTTCGATGATATCGGTGGACAGGGCGATTTCGCGCAGGAAGCACAACATGCCGGAAATCAGTGAGCCCATGGCGCAGATAAACAGCAGGGATATCAGCCTGGAGGGATTCCAGCCCACTTCCACTGCGGCAAACAAAGTGGCAATCACAATACACACCAGCAATGCCGCCAAGGTGGATAAGGTAATCGCGCGGTGTATCCAGCGTGAACGCTTGAGCAGCAGCTGCATCTCGATCGACTTCTGCTCATGCTTCCAGCCATCTGATTCATGCAGTTCGCGAAAACGGTCCACCACACGCGCCAAACGTCCTGCCATTACCGCCAGCATGGCGCCACTGCCGGTAAGCAGGAAAGCCGGGGCGACTGCCAATTGGATTACATTGGCAACGCTGGCGACATCCAATCCCTTGTATCTTTGAGGTGCGTGTTCGGCGATGCCGTCACGCCCGAACCTGTCAGGGTTCGGGGTTGGCCGCAGCATGTAGCCCGTCATCCCTCGGTGCCTCTTGAGCCCGTGCGTGAGTCCTGGGCGCATGCTTGCGCCCGATCTCTGAAAGCCCGAACAGTTGCGTGAACGCCGTTCGCATTTACAAGGAAGGGACGCGGGGATCATGGCCAATCAAATTGCAGTCGGTATCGACATCTCCAAGAAGACCATGGATGTAGCCATCGGGCACGAGCAGTCCACGGCCATATTCAGCAACGATGGTGCCGGGCATCAAGCGTTGATCGAAGTGTTGAAGAGCCATCAGATCTCGCTGATCGTGATGGAAGCGACCGGCCAGTACCAACTGGCCTGTGCTTGCGCTCTCCAGACTGCGGGATTCGCTGTCGTCGTCATCAACCCTCGGCAGGCCCGGGACTTCGCCAAGGCCATGGGGCGATTGGTCAAGACCGACAGCGTGGATGCCAGGATGCTGGCGGAACTGGCACAGGTGCTGAATCAGCGCTCTGATCGGGATCGCTTCATCAAATCGATGCCTGACCAGGCACAACAGCAGCTGCGTGCGTTGGTTCTTCGGCGTCGGCAGTTGGTGCGCTTGCTGGTCAGCGAGCGCCAGCGCAAACACATGGCGCATCCGGAGGTAGTGCAGGATATTGCGGAGCTGATGGATGTGCTGGCGAAGCAGCTTGAGGCGTTGGATCGAAGGATTGCGGAGCACCTGGCGCAATACCAGTCCAATCTGGCCGCATTGCTCAAGAGCGTCAAGGGCGTTGGCCCCGCGATGGCTGCGACGCTGATTTCCGAGCTGCCGGAGCTTGGCCAGCTCAAGGCTAAGCAGATCTGTGCGCTGGTGGGTGTCGCACCGATGAACCGGGACTCGGGCCAGGCTCGCGGCAAACGCATCATTTGCGGCGGGCGGGCCACAGTTAGGAGTGCGTTGTATATGGCCGCCATCGTCGCCATGCGTTTTAACGCCGTGATACGGCAGTGCTATGAGCGCCTGCTGGCGGCTGGCAAGCCAAAAAAGGTTGCCATTGTGGCCTGCATGCGCAAGCTGCTGGTCATCATGAATGCCATGGTCAAAAGCGGACAGCCATGGAATGACCAACTGGCGCCGGCCTGAAATGGTGATTGCAGACGGCCTCGTCTGCTGCGCGGAAGGTATTAGACCCTGTGGCCCTGCGCGTCCACCACGGCTTCGCCGTCTTCCTTGCTGAATGCACCGCGCTGCGGCTGCGGCAGGATGTCCAGCACGGCTTCCGACGGCCGGCACAGGCGCGTGCCCAGCGGCGTGACCACGATGGGCCGGTTGATGAGGATGGGGTGCTGCAGCATGAAGCCGATCAGCTGTTCGTCGCTCCATTTGGGGGCATCCAGACCCAGCTCCGCGTAGGGCGTGCCCTTCTCGCGCAGCACGGTGCGCACCGGCACGCCCATGGCGGCGATCAGCGCTGTGAGCGTGGCACGGTCGGGCGGGGTCTTCAGGTACTCGATGACCGTGGGTTCCTCGCCACTGTTGCGGATCAGGGCCAGCACGTTGCGCGACGTGCCGCAGGCCGGGTTGTGATAGATCGTGATATCGCCCATGGGAAATGTCCTGGTTATCTGCGGGCTGGGCTCTGGCCACACTCGTACCAGCCCTTGCTTTGGTTGACGATCCGAACCACCAGCAGCATCACCGGCACCTCGATCAGCACGCCGACCACGGTGGCCAGCGCCGCGCCGGACTGGAAACCGAACAGGCTGATGGCAGCGGCCACGGCCAGCTCGAAGAAGTTGCTGGCGCCAATCAGCGCCGAGGGACAGGCGATGCTGTGCTGCTCGCCCGCCTTGCGGTTGAGCCAGTAGGCCAGGCCGGAATTGAAGAACACCTGGATCAGGATCGGCACCGCCAGCATGGCGATCACCAACGGCTGGCGGATGATGGCCTCGCCCTGGAAGGCGAACAGCAGCACTAGCGTCAGCAGCAGCGCCGCGATCGACAGCGGCCCGATGTGCTCCAGCGTTGCATCGAAGGCGGCTTGGCCTCGGCGTAGCAACGCGCGTCGCCAGAGCTGCGCGAGGATCACCGGAATGACGATGTACAGAGCCACCGACACCAGTAGCGTGTCCCATGGCACGGTGATGGACGACAGGCCCAGCAGCAGGCCGACGATGGGCGCGAAAGCGAAGACCATGATGGTGTCGTTTAGCGCCACTTGAGACAGCGTGAACACCGGATCGCCGCCGGTCAGCCGGCTCCAGACGAACACCATGGCCGTGCAGGGGGCGGCGGCCAGCAGAATCAGGCCAGCGACGTAGCTGTCGAGCTGGTCGGCGGGCAACCACTGCGCGAAGACCTGGCGGATGAAGATCCACGCCAGCAGCGCCATCGAGAACGGCTTGACGGCCCAGTTGATGAACAGCGTCACACCGATACCGCGCCAATGCTGCTTGACCTGGCCGAGCGCGCCGAAGTCCACCTTGAGCAGCATGGGGATGATCATCACCCAAATCAGCAGACCCACGGGCAAGTTGACCTGGGCGACCTCCATGCGGCCGATGGCCTGGAACACGCCCGGCGCGAGCTGGCCCAGCGCGATACCGGCGACGATGCACAGCAGCACCCAGACGCTCAGGTAACGCTCGAAGACGCTCATGGTGGAGGTGGCCGGCGTATGGCCGGCCGTTTGGGTTCCAACACTCATCGCGCAGACCTCACTTCGTACCGATGCTGCGCAGCTCGTGCTGCAGCGACATGGCATCCAGGCGCTGCAATGGCAGCAAGAGAAGCAGCTCGATGCGCCTTCTCAGTGTCAGCGCCGCATCTGTGAACGCCTTGCGCTTCTGCTCGTCGGTGCCTTCGACGGCTGCGGGATCGGGCGCACCCCAATGCGCAGACATCGGGCGTCCCGGCCACACGGGGCAGACCTCGCCGGCGGCGTTGTCGCAGACCGTGAAGATGAAATCCAGTTCCGGCGCACCGGGCACCGCGAACTCATCCCAGTTCTTGCTGCGGTAGCCGGCGGTCGGCATGTGCAGCCGCTCCAGCGTGGCGAGCGCCAGCGGATGCACCTCGCCCTTGGGGTGGCTGCCCGCCGAGTAGGCGCGGAATCGCCCCTGGCCCAGTTCGTTGAGGATGCCTTCGGCCAGGATGGAGCGGGCCGAATTGCCCGTGCAGATGAACAGTGCGTTGTAGGTCTTGTCGGTGGTCATGGGTATCTCACATCAGCAGCAGGAGGAAGCCGGCTTTACCGCGACGCCCACCGGCTTGCCGCGCGGCGGGGTGCAGCAGGCAGAGGCAGAATCCGCTGCAGGCACCGCTTCGTTGAAGACCGGGATGTTGCCCAGCGTGTGGAAGTGTTCCCAGGCCACGCCCTGCGGGTCGGTGATCCAGTGCTTCTCACTGCGCGCGTAGCAGCAGGTGGTAGTGCCCTCGTCCAGCAGCGTCATGTCGGCTGCCTCGGCGCGTGCCTTCAGCGCCGCCAGTTCCTCGGCATCATCGGTTTGGATGCCCAGGTGGTCGATGCCCGGCTTAGCGCCGCGCGTGGAGATGGCGAAGTTCACCGGCGGGTCTTCGAGCATCCACTTCGCGTAGTCGCCTTCGACGCGCGCCGGCTGCGCGGCGAACAATTGGGAATAGAAGCCGATGCTTCGGTTCAGGTCATCGACGTGCAGGTGGACGTGGAAGCGCTTCATGGGGAGATCCTTTCAGCAGGAAGTACAGGCGGAGGAGGATTCGGTGACCTCGCACGTGCTGCCCTGGCAGCAGTGCTCGGTCAGGTAGCCGAGCAGCCCATTCATTTGGGTGAAGTCGGCGCGGTAGATCAGGTTGCGGCCCTGCTGCTCGATGGTGACCAGGCCGGCGTGGGCCAGTTCCTTCAGATGGAAGGAGAGCGCGTTGCGGACTACCTCAAGCTGCTCGGCCATGGTGCTGGGGGTGAGCCCTTCGGGGCCGGCGACGACCAGGGCGCGGAAGATGCGCAGACGCTGGGTGTGGGCCAGGGCACCGAGGGCGGAAACGGCTTGGGCTTCATTCATAGTTCGATAATAAATCAATTCTTGAATTATTGATAAAACACCCACAATTGAATCGAGTCTGCGCGCTTGCGAGGCTTGACTTTCAAGACAGTTGCTCATGCACTGGCAGCATTATTGTTTCTCCTTCGGCCCGACCAGGCCGATCATGAGCCGCACCAACACATATACCACCCACGAAAATATACGCTTGAACATATGCCTGCGCGACCAGTCCTCCGGGCACACCTGGATCGACTTCTCCGCAATGGCCTGCTCAAGGTCCGCCTTGAGCTCAGCATTGAAGGCTTTATCCTGCACCACAATATTGGCCTCGCGCGACAGCAGCAGGCTGAATGGATCGAGGTTGGAAGAACCTACCGTCGCCCAGCGACTATCAGCCACGGCCACCTTGCTGTGCATGAAGCTGGCACGATATTCATAGATTTCGATGCCATGGCGCAGCAGTAACCCATACACCTCATGCGTGGCGAACATCAGCCAATACTCCATGCGCCCCTGCAACAACAAGCGCACGCGCACGCCGCGCCTGGCTGCCTCGATCAACGCTTGGCGAAATTTCTTGCCCGGCACGAAATAAGCGCTGGCAATGATGACTTCGACCCGCGCCTTGCCGATAGCCTTGAGATAGGCGCGCTCGATATCGCGCCGATGCAACACATTGTCGCGCACGACAAAGGCAGCCCGCATACCGCCATGGATGAACCCAGGCTCAGGCAATGCGGAATATACCTCAACCTCCCGCAGATGCATCCACGCCAGGCGACGCCACAGATTGCGCGTACTGGCGTGTATGCTTTGCACCAGCCTGCCCTCTACCCGCACTGCATAGTCGACACGTGGCGCATCGAGATTACTCGGCACATTCATGTCGTCGATGATGTTGATGCCACCGACATAGGCATGCTGGCCGTCGAACACAGATACTTTGCGGTGCAGGCGCCGCAAACGGCTGCGCTTGAATGACCATGCCGAAATCTTCGGACGGTAAAACATGACCTTGATGCCGAACGCTTCCAGTTCCAGCACATACTCCTGTGGCAACTTGCGGCTGCCGAAGCCGTCCAGCAACAGGTATACCATCACGCCGCGCATGGCGGCAGCCTTGAGTTTTTCGCCTATCATCAGGCCGGTATCATCCAGCTCGTAGATATAGGTCTGGATATGAATTTCCTGTTCGGCCGCCTCGATGGAGGCAGCGAGAGCGGGGAAAAATTCGGTCCCGTTCCTGAGCAGGGTAATACGGTTGCCGGATTGCCAGCGCATCACACTCTCGATAGCACAGCAGTCAATACTGCGTGGTCAGATACTTTGACAAACTGCGGCCCGGAGTGGACTTCCACATGCTTGACATGAAAGCCGCGCACGTAAATCCGGTCCAGCCGGAACATGGGCAGGAAAGATGGAAAGCTGCGCGCAGGCTTGCCATCACCGTGATGCTCGAATACCTCATGCAGATGCAGCCCATGTACCAATTCCCGGCCTGCACTCATGCTCCAGTCATTGAAATCTCCGGCAATCACCAACGGCGCATCATCTGGCACCATCTCCATGATACGGTCACGCAGTATGCCGATCTGCTTGCGGCGCCATCCGGCAAACAGGCCTAGGTGCACGCAAATGCAGTGCAGGGGCTGCTGCCAGCCGGGGATGGATATCTCACAATGCAACAAGCCACGCTGCTCACTTTGGTGCGCGGAAATATCCGTATTTTCGTACTTGATAATGGGATATTTGGACAGCAAGGCATTGCCGTGATGCCCGGCGGGATAGACCGAGTTCTTGCCATAGGCATAGTCGTTCCAGACCGCATCGGCAAGAAATTCCACCTGCCCGTCCAGCGGCCAGGCGCTGAAACGGCGGCTATGCTTGATGTGCTGGTCGCGCACTTCCTGCAGAAAAACGATATCTGCCTGTAATTTGCGGATCAGATCTCGTTGCTCGTGCAGCGCAAAACGGGCGTTGAAACTGGTCACGCCCTTGTGAATGTTAAAGGTGGCAATCCTGATAACGCTTTGCAAGTTCCAGCCTTTCAGTCAAACGTGCAATAACGGCTCAGGATGCGTCCAGCATGCGTTGCAGGGTCAGGCGGGCCAGCTCGGCCTCGTGTTCCGGCACCTTGATGCGGTTGACCACGTTGCCTTCCGCCAGGTTTTCCAATGTCCATGCCAGATGCTGGGGGTCGATGCGCGCCATGGTGGAACACTCGCAGATCACGTGCGACATGAACTGCACGATCTTGCCCTGCGGCTTCATCTGCTCGGCCAGGCGGTTCACCAGGTTGAGCTCGGTGCCCACCAGCCAGCGCGTGCCGGCAGGCGCGTCGCTGACGGTTTTCAGGATGTACTCGGTGGAACCGACGTAATCTGAATTGAGGCACACCTCGAACGGCGATTCCGGGTGCGAAATCACGATGCCGTCGGGATGCTCGGCGCGGAAACGCGTGATGTTCTGCTCGCAGAACATCTGGTGCACGGCACAATGGCCCTTCCACAGCAGGATCTTGGCATTCTTGATCTGCTCTTCCGTCAGACCGCCCATCGGCAGGTCTGGGTCCCACACCGGCATCTGCTCCAGCGGGATGCCCATCTTGTAGCCGGACCAGCGACCCAGGTTCTGGTCTGGGAAGAACAGCACTTTCTCGCGCTGCCTGAAGCCCCACTCGATGATCTTGGTGGCGTTGGTCGAGGTGCAGACGATGCCGCCATGCTCACCGCAGAACGCCTTGAGATCGGCGGCGGAATTGATATAGGTGATTGGCGTGATGGTGGCATCGAAATCCAGCACCTTGGACAGTTCGCGGCGCGAGCGCTCGACCTTGGCCAGGTTGGCCATGTCCGCCATGGAGCAGCCGGCGGAAAGGTCGGGCAGGATGGAAATCTGCTCGGGACGCGACAGGATGTCCGCCACCTCGGCCATGAAATGCACGCCGAGGAACACGATGTACTCGGCATCAGTCTCTCCAGCGAAGCGCGAGAGCTTGAGCGAATCGCCGGTGTAATCGGCATGACGATAGACGCTTTCCTGCTGGTAGTGATGGCCGAGGATCACCAGCCGGTTGCCGAGCTTTTTCTTGGCGGCGATGATGCGCGCCTGCAGCTCGGCCTCCTGCGTCGCCTGGAAACGCTCAAACTTGATCGGCTCGGCGATCACCGCTGGTCTTTCTGTTGTCTCTAGAGTTGCTTGCATGGCTGTTAATTCACAATGTTAAGTTGTTACGTTCACCCAGCTTGCGCAGGGCCTCGACATTTGTCCATGAGAATACACGTTTTGCCGCCTCGCGCCAGTCCACCCACTCGTAAGCTACATGCTCGCGGGGAGCGAGTTGGACAGCGACAGGCTCAGGTAATTCCAAGCCAAATATATGTTCGGTATTTTCCGTCACGCCGGGCGCATAGCGGAAGCGCCAGTGCGGGTAGATTTCGTACACGTGCGCGCAGTGCCAGTCCAGCAGCTTGTAATTCGCCGCATCGAGGCCGGTCTCTTCCCTCACCTCGCGGACTGCCGCATCGACCGGCCGCTCCAGCTCGCCGTTCGGCAGCCTTTCCAGGCTGCCGGTCACGGATTGCCAGAAACCGGCCTTGTCCGCACGCTCCATGATGAGCACTTGCAAATCCCGGGTATGCACCAGCACCAGGGCTGAAACCGGCGTCTTGTATACCGGTGGCTGGCTATTCACTAACTGCCCTCGAACTCGCACAAGCTGAACGTCTTGTAACCCAATGCGCGCAATTTCCGTTCGCCGCCCAGGTCGGGCAGGCCGATAATGAACGCACATTCCAGCACATGGCCGCCGAGCTTCTCGATCAGCACCGCCGCCGCTTCAGCAGTGCCGCCGGTGGCAATCAGGTCATCCAGCAATAATACATTTTCATTCGGCCCGATGGCATCGCTGTGGATTTCCACGCGGTCGGTGCCGTACTCCAAGGCATAGTCATGGCCCAGTACGTCGCCAGGCAGCTTGCCCTTCTTGCGCACCGGCACGAAGCCGACGCCGAGCTCGTATGCCACCGCCGCGCCGACAATGAAGCCGCGCGACTCGATGCCCACTACCTTATCGACCTTGGTACCCGCATAGCGTTCAACCAATGCATCCACCACCTGTCGCAAGCCGTCGGCATCCTTGAGCAGCGTGGTGATGTCGCGGAACTGGACGCCAGGCTTGGGATAGTCGGGGATGGTGCGGATGAGCGACTTTATTGACATTTACTCATCAACAAAATAATCAGTATCAATCTTTTTTACTTCATAGGTTGACACAGTTGAAACACCAACATTGTTTTCAATCATCAATCTCGCCAAAGTAAATCCGTTGATCAATACCACTTTACTACTGATATTTCTAACGTATTCCTGCGCGTCTTTGGTGAAATCAGAAGTCGTAATAAACACACCCTTGTGTGCTCGCTGTCCCTGTAATGCGCCAACAAACTTCTGTATTTCTGGTCTTCCTACAGAACCTTCCCACCGCTTTGCTTGAATATAGATGGAATCTAGCCCCAGCTTATCCTCATCAATAATGCCATCTATTCCGCCATCGCCACTTTGTCCAATTGCACGGCCAGCCTCAACTCGGCTACCTCCATATCCCATTGCCAGCAGCACCTCGACAACAAGCCGCTCGAAAAATTGAGGGGTACATGACTTCACAACTTCCAGCAATTCCGAAGCCAATAAAATATTCAACTTCTGATATGAATTCTCCATTACTTCTTCTGGCGTATTGCTTGATGAGTCATCGTTAGTCACAACATTAGATGTCTCATCTATCGACTCATTATCTTTTGTCAAAATAAAATCTGAAAATTGCTCAAGAAATTTTATATTGATTACAGATGGATTATCTGCAAGTACCTTCTGGCCTCTTGGAGTAATACTGAGGTAGCTACGTTTTACTTGTGAAACCAGCTTGGCTTTTTTGAGGTAGAACTTAGCCCAAGCAACCCTATTATAAAATGTAGGGGCACGTCGACTTGGAAGCATCTGACTCAACTCATCTTGAGTCAGATTAAATTCCAAGGCAAGCAACTCAACAATATTCCTAAATGGATGCTCTTGTCCGTCCTTTAATGCTTTAAGAACAGGCAACATCAATGTCTGAAAATCTGGAATTGCCATCTAACCAATCCTTAAAATGAAATTCGCGCCGGGCTGGCAAGGCGCAAACTCGCAGACAGTACATTAAGTACGGCAAGAAAGCGCAACGCCGCCAGCACAAGCGATTTCATTTTACGCAGCAGGGTTCTGCTGGCGCACGCGTATATGCAGCTCGCGTAGTTGTTTCTCATCCACTTCGTTAGGCGCTTTGGTCATCAAGCATTGCGCGCGCTGGGTCTTGGGGAAGGCGATCACGTCGCGAATGGATTCCGCGCCCGCCATCAAGGTCACCAGGCGGTCGAGGCCGAAGGCGAGGCCGCCGTGCGGTGGCGCGCCGTATTGCAACGCGTCGAGCAGGAAGCCGAATTTCTCCTGGGCTTCTTCCTTGCTGATCTTGAGCGCGTCGAATACCTTGGACTGCACTTCCTGTTTGTGGATACGCACGGAACCGCCGCCGACTTCCCAGCCGTTCAGCACCATGTCGTAAGCCTTGGACAAGGCAGCGCCGGGGTTGCTGGTCAGCAGGTCCTCGTGGCCGTCCTTGGGGCTGGTGAACGGGTGGTGCAATGCCACCCAGCGGTCGTTTTCCTCGTCATGCTCGAACATGGGGAAATCCACCACCCACAACGGCGCCCAGGCGCGGCCGTCGACGTGGCCCTTCTCATGACCGACCTTGGTGCGCAACGCGCCCAAGGCCTCGTTGACGATCTTGGCCTTGTCGGCGCCGAAGAAGACGATGTCGCCGCTTTGCGCGCCGGTACGTTCGATAATGGCCTTGAGCGCGGTTTCGTGGATGTTCTTGACGATGGGGCTTTGCAGGCCTTCCTCATTCAGCTTGCTCGCATCGTTGATCTTGATGTAGGCCAGGCCCTTGGCGCCGTAGATCTTGACGAATTCGGTGTAGGCGTCAATCTCGCTGCGGGACAATGCAGCGCCGTTAGGCACGCGGATCGCTGCCACGCGGCCGCCTGCGGAATTGGCAGCGCCAGCGAACACTTTGAAGTCAACGTCCTTCATGACGTCGGTCAGCTCGGTGATTTCCAGCGTCACGCGCATATCCGGCTTGTCGGAGCCGTAGCGGTTCAGCGCCTCGGAGAACGGCATGCGCGGGAACGGGTTGGGCAGGTCGATATCCTGCACCTGCTTGAACATGGTGCGGATCATGCCTTCGACGATGGACATGATCTCCTCCTCATTGAGGAAGGAGGTCTCGATATCCACCTGGGTGAATTCCGGCTGGCGGTCTGCACGCAGGTCTTCGTCGCGGAAGCACTTGGTGATCTGGAAGTAGCGGTCGAAGCCGGACACCATGAGCAATTGCTTGAACAATTGCGGCGATTGCGGCAAGGCAAAGAACTGGCCGTGGTGCACGCGCGAAGGCACGAGGTAGTCGCGCGCGCCTTCCGGCGTGGAGCGGGTCAGCATCGGCGTCTCGACCTCGATGAAGCCCTGGCTGTCGAGCTGGTCGCGCAGCACCTTGGCGACGCGGTAGCGCAGCATGAGGTTCTTCTGCATCGCCGGGCGGCGCAAGTCGATGTATCGATGCTCCAGGCGCACCATCTCGGACAGGTTGTCGTCGTCGAGCATGAACGGCGGCGTCAGCGACGGATTGAGAATCTCGATCTCGCTCGCCAGCATTTCCACTTCGCCGGTCGGGATGTTGAGGTTGACGGTGCCTTCAGGACGGGCGCGCACCTTGCACACCACCTTGAGCACGAACTCATTACGCACGCTCTCGGCCAGCTTGAAAGCCTCCGGCGTATCCGGATCAATGACGATTTGCGCCATGCCTTCGCGGTCGCGCAAATCGATGAAGATCACGCCGCCATGGTCGCGGCGACGGTGTGCCCAACCACAGAGGGTGACGGTCTGGCCAATGTGTTCACGGTTCAGGTGACCGCAGTAATGAGTACGCATAACGATTTTCTTGTATTGGAAGTATCAGGTTAAAAATCAGGGCTTGATCTTGTTGCCGGGAGCAACCACGCCCATGGAAATGATGTATTTCAGCGCTTCATCCACGCTCATGTCCAGCTCGACCACATCCGCCTTCGGCATCATGAGGAAAAACCCCGAGGTGGGATTGGGCGTCGTCGGCACATACACGCTCACAAACTCGCCTTGCAGGTGATTGGCTACATCGCCGCCCGGCTGGCCAGTCATGAAGCCGATGGTCCAGCTCCCCTGGCGCGGATACTGCACCAGCAATGCCTTGCGGAACGCCTGGCCTGAATCGGAGAACAGGGTGTCGGATACCTGCTTGACGCTGTAGTAGATGGACTTGACCACCGGCACACGCGCCAGTAATGCTTCCCAGAACTGGATGATGCGGCGTCCGAAGAAGTTGGTGGCGACCAGGCCGGTGACGAACACAATCAGCAAGGTCAAGATGGCGCCCAAGCCGGGAATTGCCCGGCCGAACTGGGCTTCCGGCCGCCAGGATGCCGGCAGCAATAGCAGGCTCTGGTCCATCAGGCCGATCAAGGTGCTGAGCACCCAGATGGTGATGCACAAGGGCACCAGCACCAGCAGCCCGGTAATAAAGTAACTTTTCATATGGATATTCTTGATGTGGAAGATCTGTCAATGACAGGCGCAACCGGTGCCGCAGGCGGCGGCAGGCACTGCTTCCTCGGTTTTCTTTGCCGGGCTGCCGCCCTTGAAGTCTGTCGCATACCAGCCGCTGCCGTTGAGTTGAAAATTGGGCGCGGAGACCTGTTTCTCGAAGGTTTCCTTGCTGCACGCAGGACAAGCCGTCGTGCCGGCCTCGCTCACCTTGCGCATGAGTTCCGCTTTATGACCACAGTGTGTACATTGATAATCGTAAATTGGCATCGCAACAATTCCCGTAAAAACGAAATTATACCCGAATGCATGTCTGTCAAGACAAATCAGCTGAGATATGGAGATGGAGCCATGCTTTTAAAGCGTAGCCATCCAGAAAAGATTGTGAGCAGGCTCTTAGAAAAACATCAGCCGCATGATAGTTAGCACTATCTCGCGGCTGATTCGAAGCTGTCCGTACCAGTGTACGTCTATCTACACACCACTATTCACATAGCAATTTACATCGTGCCGATGACGTTGACGAAGAAGCCACGGCTGCGGTAGGACAGGTTGGTCAGGTCATCCGAATAATCGGTGAAGTTGTAACCCACGCCCGCCTTGACGCCTTCCGCCATGTGGCGGTAGATCGCCAGCAATGCCCCGGCCTTCGAGTCCTTGGCCTCGGTTGCCCGCATGTTGCGCAGTTCGACCACGGCATCCCATTCCTTCACGAAATGCCAGTCGGCTCGCACGATCATGAGGTCCGCCCGGCTGGAGAACCATTCGCCGTCCACCTTGCTGTCCTTTAGTTCACCGATGCGGAAGGCATACTTGGCGCCCAGCGACAGCCATGGCTTGACGTCATAGATGGTGTCGATGGACAGCACCTGGCTGCGTTGCGCATAGTCTGCCACGGAGCCTGACGGCGCCACCTGCCCTGGCGATGGCAGGTTGTAGAAGTTGGTGTACTTGAACAAGGTGTTCCAGCGGTCGTTGTCGATTGGGCGATAGGCCGCGCCGGTGACGATTTCATGGTAATCGCCATCGTAGAACGCGCCCTGATTGTTGTTCGACACCGACCAGTTCAGCTTGCCCAGCAAACGCCATTCCGGCGTCGCCTGGTGGCCGAAGGTATTGCGGATCAGCCAGGTATCGCGGTCGCCCGTGACATTGCTGGTTTCGTCGCGATACTCGATATTGCCGCTGTACTTGGTGTTGTCACGCTTGTAGGCCAAGGCAAAACTTACTGCCTTGCGCTTGAGGTCGCCCGACAATGGATGGCTCACCTTCCCCACTTCGCCCTTGACGCCGAAGTTCCAGAAATCGTTCGCGGCATAATCCAGGCCAAAGGCGTTGACTAGGCTTTGCACGCCGGAACCGTCCATGGTGCGGGTTTCACCGAATACACGCATCTCATCGCTCACGCGGTAGGAAGTACCGGTCACCCAACTGCCCTGGCGGCCGCGCCAGGCATTGTCGGCCCGCTCATTTTCCACCAGATAGTTGGTATAGGCGTTGCTGCGGTCGGAAAGTCGGTAATCCGCGCCAATCTTGACACCCGGCCCCATGCTGCCCTGCGAGCCTTCAGCAATGAGTTTGAGACGATCGTTGACGCGCCAGCTCATGCCCATCCCGGCCCGGTTGTTGTTTTCGCGGTCGCCGTCACGGGCTACGGTGCCCTGCAGGTAGCCGTAGGCGCTCCAGTCCTTCTTCGGCAACGGCTCGCCCTCTTGCATCTCGGCTTCATGGTCATCGGGAGTGTAATCCATGCGCACCTGCACATCGGTACGGTTGCCGTTGTTGGAAAGCACGCTGCTGGCATTGGGAATATGCACGTTGCGCTCATCCTGCCGCACTGCCACGCCAGCCTGCCATTCGCTATCGAGCTGCTGGCGCACGCCGACTTCCACCGCCTGCGTGTCTATGGTGTCAGCGCGACGCACGTCACCCTTGGCATCGACAAAGGTATTGTCAGCCACCTGAACGTTCGCCTTGAAGCCTTGCTGGTTCACCGCTTCGCCCGTCGTGGTGATCTGGCCCGGGCCGGAGAATCCGCGTTCGCGGTTCTGCACATAGGCCGTCACCTTGCCCTTGGCCTTGTCCGTCACATCCGCCAGGTCCACCGCAGCTTCCACGCGATAGGCGTTGGCGGCCTCGCCGGTAGGAGTGAGGCCATTGAAGGCGAAACCACCATCCAATGAAGTCTGCGCGCCGTCCCCAGCGCCTTCGGAATGGGCGGCTTCCAGCTTGATGAAAGTGCCGGGCGTATAGCGTATCGTCGCATCCAGCCCGCTGAGCTTCTGCTCCATCTGGCCTTCGCCTTGCTTGAAGCCGGTGATGCCGATCTGCAAGTAATCATTCACCCAATGCGAAGCGCGACCGCCGGTGGAGAAATTGTCCACTTTGGTCAGGCCAGGCACATATTCATACGAAGTGACCAGATAAATTTCGCTGCCGTTGATGGAGCCGGTGCTGATCATGCTGGGCGCGGCGCCGGTGGAATTCAGCGCCTCGCGCAGCGTAATGCGGCCTTGCAGGTAGTTGATTTCATAATCCTGCGCCGGGGAAAGCAGCTTGCGCTCGATCACCAGGCCGGAGTCGCGGTCGCGGACTTCCACCCAGACGCGCTCAGAGCCCATCGTCAACGCCTGATGGCGCAAGTAGTACAGCGAGCCGCCCGTGCCGCGGAACTCGTCACGCGCGCCCAGCGTGCCCGGATCGGCGGCAAATGCATCTACCGTGGTGGCTTTCTCGCCATATTTGGTGGTGTCCTCGGAACGGTACTTGGCATTCGCGCCATACAGGCCGCGGGAATATTGCAGCAGCTCTGTGCCGTTCCAGGAAGTCTTGAAATTACCCCACATCACATGCGAGTCGCCGCGCGCCAGCTTGACGTAGAACTTGCCCTGGGTCGGCGCATCGTCCACCGTGGTGCTGTCGTCGCCATACACCGGGTAATACAGGTCTGGGTTGATGTTGCGCAGCAGGTAACGCGGATCCTTAGACGAGAAGTTGGAGAATAAATGCTTGAGCGGCTGTTCGCGCGTATCAGCGGCGGCAGTCAGCAAATACTCACCCTTCACCTTGCCCTTGACGTAGAAAGCGCCGCGACCATCGACATGGCTGGAGCCGTCATAGTGATCCTTGTCGCCAGTCACGAGCTGGGCGGGACCGCTCACCTTGTTCTTGCCTGCGGTAATGTCGCCGATCGCGATGTAGAACCAATCGTCATCGGCAATATTCAGGTTGCGGCGGAAGCTGGTGAATTCGCCGTCTTCCTCGACCAGTTTCACCTCCACGCTGTTCGGGCCGGGCGGCATGATCTGCTTGATCGCAAAACGACCATTGGCGTCGACAGGCACATTCAGGCCCAGCGTCTCGACCTGTTGGCCAGGCTTGATATAGCGGCCATTCACAGTCACTGTGCCGCCCTTGACCGGGATATTGCGCAGGCTGAGGCTGTTCTCGCCATAGCCGATCAGCGCTTCCTTGCCGGGTTGCAGGTCGCTGGTGACGCGCGGCGTGGCATGCGAGAGTATCTCCAGCGGCTTCATCACGGTTTCGTCGAAACGCCCCTGTTCGTCGTACACGCGCAGCAGGAACATCACCTGGTCGGTATCCTCGACAGAGGCCTGCCACTTGGTCACGCCGTTCCAATCCACCGGCAGCACGGCCAATGGGTTCTCTTGCGGCTGCTGGCCGAGCTTGAACAGGCGGATTTCCGCCTTCTTGATCCACGGCAGGTAGTTAGCCCAGGCGCGGAATTCCGCCTCTTCGCCGCGCACCACGCCATTGGTTGTCTGCCAGACGTTCATCTGCGGCAGGGTGGAAAGATTATCGTAGCGCACCTGGATATCGGCCTTTTCCAGCGCCACATCGGTGCAACGCTGCCGGTCCGCTTCCAACGGGCCGTCGTCCAGATTGACCGGTTCGCCGTCGATGCTAATGCGGAATGGCGCTCCCGCTCTCGCCACGAAAGTAGCCTCGCAGGCGCTGCGCGTTGGCGGCACCACGGCCACCGGCTCTGCCGGGATGATCTCCTGCTCGTCGAACCAGACGCGGATGATCACGCGGCGGTTCTGCGCCATGCCTTCAGGCGTGTCGTTGCCCGCGACAGGCTGGCTCTCGCCGAAGCCGCTGATGCTGAACTGGCTGTTATCCAGCCCTAATTTTTGTTTCAGAAACGCTGCCACGGAAAGCGAGCGTGCCTCGGACAAACCCTGGTTGTCGCGGAATATCTTCTTGGCGTTGGGCGACAGGCGCTGGTTGTCGGTATGCCCGGCAATGTCGATGCGCACATTATTCTTGCCCTGCAATTGGACTGCCAACTCTTCTAGCTCGGCTACCGAGCTGGCGGTCAAATCGGCCTTGCCGGACTCGAACTGCGCCGCGCCGCTGTTTTCCATCAGGCGAGTGAGCACTTGCGGCTCAACCTGCGGCACATGAGCCGCCGCTGCGCGCATGCGCTCCAGCGCGCTGCTGTTGATGCCGGAAGGCAGCGGATAGCTGGTTGGCCCCTGCCGCTCGGCAGAGGCAGGCATGCCATGGAAATCCACGCGGCCATGGTCGATGCGCTTGCCGGCTTCCTGCTCGAAATCAGGCACAGGCATATCGCGCGTCGGCAGCATTTCAGCCGCATAGTCCCTGTTGCTTATCAGCAAGGACTCTGCGTAAGCCCCGCCGCTCATCATCACACTGATGGCGATAGCAATTGCTCGCTTCTTCATCATGGCTGCCCCTCCACTGCTGTCTCGATGATCAGCGGGAAGGCTGCCTCATCCTTATTGTTGTTATGCGCATCTTTCCAGAGCTTGCGCGCGGCCTTGGCAACGCTGTCCAGGCGCTTCTTGGCGAGCTTCGCCCCATCACCCGGACTGCCGCCCGGATCGTAGGCAATCCGCAATACCGAAGGCCGGCCATCAAGCTGTTTCACCATATCGGCAAATGCCTGCTGCCATTGCGCTTGCAGATCAGTGCTGTCAGGCACGAAGGCCGCATCGTTCAGGTCGAGACGCACCACGCGATGCACGGTCGCGCCGAAGTTCAGCTTGACCATCTTGCCTCGCGTGACACGCACATCGCGCGGGTTCTCCGTCGTCACGCGATAGCCGGAAGGCAAGGTGCGCTCATCCAGCTTCATGACGAAGTTGGCGCCACGGTCCATATTGGGGATATCCGCGCAAGTCACGTGGAAGCGGCCCTCGGCATCGGTCGTGACCAGCAGGCCACGCGCCGTTACCACGCGCACATTCGGGATGCCCGGCTCGCCCTGGTCCTGGTAGCCGTTGGCATTCTTGTCATCGAACACCTTGCCGATGATGTCGGAACAATCGAAGGTCGGGTCGGGTGTGACCTTGACCGCGGCGGAACCGATGTTGGAAATAATGCCGCCACTTCGTTGCGCCCAGGCCTGATTGACATACTCCCCCTCGCCAACACCTGTGCCCACAACGAGAATCAGCTTGTATATCTTGGTTTCACCGGCAGTGAAATTCTGGTTTTTCCAGAGAATGTCACGGCCATTGACCTCTGGCTCCACACGCACGCCATTAGCGGAAGCAGAGCCGCTGCGGTACTTGAAGCCTGGCGGCAAACGGTCTGATACATCCACGCTTGTCAGCGCAACGGTACTGGTCGCAGTGATGGTGTATGGCACCAGATCGCCGCGCACCACATTCACCAACGGGGTAATCTTGGTAATCCTGAGCAGGGTATTGCTAATGGGATCCAGCGGAATATGGTTGTTAAGCACATTCGCAGACCGCCCAGGCCCTGGCGTATTGTTGATGTCAAAGCTAAAGTAATGTTGTGTTGTCGCCTGGCCTGCGGGGGCAAATCCCCCAGAATTGGCCGGACAAGCAGCCGGTTCGTGTTTGTTTGCCACATTGATCGGTGCCATGCCATTGGTTTGCACCAACGCAGGATCCGGATTGGCATCTACGATCAGAGTGCCTGCGCAGACTGGGATAATGGTCGAAGGCAATGGGGAATAGCCGCTTGGATATGTCAAGATTTCCAGGGTATAGATGCCACCTGGAGCAGTTGGATTGAGCAAGAACTGGTATGCGCCATCTATCCCGGTAGTCTGCTCCGCCGCGCCGCCGACGAGGTCATTGACCGGGTCAAAACCGGCAGGGCCGGTAATTCTGACCACGGCACCTTGCACCGCTGCACCCGTTAGCGCATCGTAAACGATACCTGCCGGATCAAGAGGCAAACTATGCTCGGTGATATTGTCACCCGGACGCAGGGTAATCCCGCTCAGCGCGCCGCCACTGTTGCTTGCGCCACCAGGATTGCTATTGCTGTCCACCTGGCCTTCTACATAGCTCAGACCTTGTTCATTAGGCCGTGCCTGACCGTACACCAAGCCATTGACAGGATGGCGGAAGCGAATCTGATAATCCTGTCCGCCTGCTGGCACCGGAATATTGGTAAAGGCATAAGCGCCATTTGTATCGGTAATCTCGGTGGCAATCAGTTGACCATTCCGCAGCAGCTCGACAACCCACCCGCCTTGAGGAACATCCATGGCACTACCGGAAGACAAGACGCGGTCATGGTCCAGATCGCGCCAGACATGGCCGCGTATGCTCGCCACCCCGGCTGAATCCACACGCTCGCCGAAGTTATAGCCCGTGCCATGTGCGCCATCCGCAGACAAATTCACTGTGAATTGATCATTCACCGGCCCGCCAATCTGGCCCAGGTTACCGACTTGGTCCTTGCCATCCTGATATCCAGCCGGCTGTGTCTGAGTGACGGTATAGCCGCCTGCATTGGAAAGAGGCAAGCCGGCAAAACTCCATTGGCCAGCAGCATTTGTCTGCACCGTGCAACTTGGGATCACGTCACATACATTCCGTCCCGAGCGGGTAGTGCCAGATAAAGTCAGCGTGGTACCGGGAATACCGGGTTCTGATGGATTCCAGATGCCATCATCATTGTTATCGACAAAGACACCTCCTGACAGCGAAACACTTAATTCAGCAAAGTCATATCCTGTAGCCTCCGTATTGGTCGGCAATACCACACGCATACGATCATTGCCATCAGGGTTGCCACCTGCGTTACCAATGGTTTCCCGACCATCGGAATAATCATCAGGCTGGGTTTCTTCAATCAGGTAACCGTTACCGTCAGAAGGAGGCAAATTATCAAAGAGATAACGCCCGCTACTATCCGTCTGCACCGTTACGTCAACAGGGTTGCCATATGCATCCGTACCAGTCAGCCGGACCGTTACATTCGGAATCCCAGCTTCTCCACCTTCCTTGATGCCATTATTGTTGGTATCGCCATACACATGGCCAGCGATTGAAGACTTCTGGACATCAACCCCAGCACAGATCCCGGAGCTGTTCACACTGGAAGGATCGGCGCCATTGGTGGTCACCGAGGCACAGTTCTCGATGCGGCCACTTGCTGGCATCGTCGTAATGCGCACTGGCACGGTCAAGGTCACAGCCTCTGCATTTCTCACCATCCCAAAGGCACAACTCATGGTGCGGGTAGCAGGCACGGTAGTGCAACTGCCTGTTGCATTGGTGGCTGTGTTGGTCCAGCTAGGTGCTGTCGACCCTGCAAACTCCATCCCGGCAGGCAATACATCCTGCAACGAGGTCAAGGCACTATCCCCAGGCCCCCGGTTGGTTACCTGCAATGTCCAATCAAAAGGCTGCCGCAGGGAAACTGTGCTCAACGATGGGGTTTTGCTCAGTTCCAGATCCACCCTGACCCGCACGGTGGTCAGCTCATCCTCCGCATCGTTCTGAGGATTGCGATCTGTCTCGTTGGCGCTGACAGTAGCGCGGCTTGGATAAGTATCTCCGCCAGTTTCTGGCGCAGTCAGCATCCTGATCTTCAAATACCGGTTCCTGGCGCTGGCAGCCTCCAGCACGTCCTGACCAGCAGGATAAATACAGGTCAGCGTCAATGGCGCAGGCCCGGTGGCAGTAGCTCCTACAGGCGTACAGATAGGCGCTGCGAAATCACCAGCTTGAGCATCACTATCGCCCATGAACTTCACTGTCTTGCCATTGGGTGGCGTCATTGTGTATGTGAATCTCACGCCCGTTGCCATGGATGGTCCACCATTGGCAGTGCGAATCGTATAGATCACATCATTGGTTGCGTTATCACCGCCATTGCTTGGGTCATATCCCAGCGGGTCAACGTTATCCACGTTATCCACACTGAGATCGATATCCGCAGCAGTGACAGTCAAAGTCTGGCTCTTGTCGTTATTTGCCGTATTGGACTCATGCGTTGTAGTACTTATGCGGGCTGTATTGCCAATCGTCCAAGTATCTGCAACTTGTCCGCTTTTCCAGTTGGGCCGCACCACCAGGGTCACACTACGTGCAGCATTCAAGGCAAGCGTCCCCACATTACAACTGAGGGTTGGCGATCCTGCGCTATATGCCATTCCGACATCCAGGCCGGAACAAGTAATACCCGCTTGGCTTGGTGTAATGGAAACGACAGTAAAACCAGGATCACCGGGTGCTATAGTGAACTGATCCTGCATGACAACACCCGCCGCACTGGAAGGTCCGTTGTTGCGGAAGGACATGACATAGGTGACCTGTGTGCCAGCCTGAGTAGAAGAGGACGGCGCGGACAAGGTTTTGTTCACCAGCTCCACATCCGCCACTGGCGCTATCTCTACATCCACTTCAGCCACATTATTGGAACGGTCTAGGTCTCCCTGTGTTCTGGAATATGCAGACGCCACGTTCTTGAAATCGCCGTCGCGAATCGGCCTTCTCACCTCGATCGTGAATGTGACGACATCTCCAGGCGCCAGAATCGTGCCACCATCCTGGCTACAGCGCACCTCGCCATCTGGCGCCGTACAGGTAAATGCTGCGGTGGAATTGCCGGATGTATTGGTTAATACAGGCGTAATGACGTTGACAGCCGTCGTGCCTGCATTGGCAGAAGTGAAATATCCGGGAATTGGATCACGCAACTCAATGTCTCGCGCATCGACACCAGCGCCCGGGGTGTTGTTGCGCAGCACCAAGGTATAGGTCAGGGTATCTTCTGTAGCGGCCAGCGTGGCTGTACTGGCGCTCTTGGTCAGCGCAAGATCAATGGAGTCTGTTTCCTGCGTCACATTCGCAGTCGCATTGGCAGCCAGAAAACCCGTATCCCAGCATTGCTGGTCAGCAGCACAGGACACAACCGCATTATTATTGGCAACATAATTGCTTGCCGGGTTATGTATCTTTGTCCTAGTGACAATCGTCAGTGGCGGCGTTTGCGCACCATCGGACAATGCTGCATTGTAGGTGCATCGCATGAGCGCTGGAGTCTGCTCAACGCAATCCCAGCCGGTCCCTTCATGACCAACAAACTCTTCATTGGCCGTATCAATCGTGTCCGTAACAAATACCTTGCCTGCTTCTGTTGCTGCAGGGCCAGCATTGCTTACCCTCAAGGTGCTGCGTATCTCCGCACCTGCCACCACTGGGTTGGGCGCACGCTCTTTTGTCAGATTCAAGCCTGCCCCAGCAGGAAAAACACTGACATTCACCATGGAGGAATTATTGGCCGGAACAGGATCGTCGGGATTCCCTGGGTTGTGCGCTACCGTAGCGATAATGTTGTTGTAGTCCTGCTTGCTGGTCACAGTCGGCGCCGTTGCGGTAATCGTGATTGTGTCCGCGCGCCCTGCCGCGAACAACCCGCTATTGACGCAAGTCACTAGGTTGGAGGCATCCACAGTACAGGCACCCCAGTTGCCTCCTGTTGGCACGGCGGACTGATAAGCGAACCCTGGAGGCAATTGATAGGTCACCGTCATGCCATTGGTGGCGTTATCCGGCCCAAGGTTGGTCGGATTGAGCGTGAATATGACGTTGCCTCCTGAAATCGCAGGAGTCGGATTCGGCGGCAACTGTGGGATTGAAAGATCGGCACCAATGGTCACATTGACTGTGGCAGTTGGACTATTGTTTGTAGAGTCAGGATCCAGGGTGCTGGATGTGATCACCGGATTCACGGTGACCTGACCGCCGCCAGCGCCTGTCACCTTGGTGACCAGGTTCAATCCGGAGAAAGTAGCGCCATTAGCCAGCCCAGGACCCGTACAGGTCACAACATTCCCTGCCAGACTACAGTTAAACCCCGCCCCTCCAGCAGATACATAACTCAATGTACCGGGAATCTCGAAACTGATACTGCGATTGGCGGAAGCATTAGGGCCGTTGTTACCACCCGAGACACTCCATGTCACATTGCCGCCAGCGGTCGCACTAGGTGCATCTGGAGTGATGTTTACATACAGGTCAGCCCCATTATCAATGGTAGTGTTTTGTGTTTCGGCATTATTTGCAGGATTATCTCCCGCAGTGGTCGTTGCCACTGTCGCTTGCAAAGGAATTGTGCCTGGGGTGGTATCACTAGTCTTGAATCTCAACACTACTCGTTTCTCGGTACCGCCATTCACCACGCCAACTACAGTGCCAAGCTGACATACCACATTGCCGCCAGCCAAAGCACATGTATCACCAGCAGCTACATCCGCTCCCTCATATGAAGTAGTTGCTGGCACAGGCACGGTAAGCGTTACCCCATCTGCCGGCACATCACCATTGTTATCAATGACAACTGTGTAGGCGACAACACCGCCTCGGGGCGCAGGGTCAGGTGAATCCGTCAATGAGCTGATCAATATATCGACGGCAGCCATGGCAGGCAGGGCAACCATGGAAAGCAATGAGGCCAACACAACACTGCCCCACAAAGCATATATTTTTGCCGTACCGGCAGTGTTCGGTTTGGTTACCCGATTACCACGACTGATCCAATGATGCATTTGCACAGATTTCTCCCTGACACTCGCAATATCTGTTGTTTTTTTGCAGGTGCCATATCGACACCTTTTTAAGGCTGGGAGAATTTATCCCTATTTAATATAGGGTTCATTGACATTTACTCACATAAATTCACAAATATATTGTGAAAATTATCTGAATAAACCTTAGACAATCATCAAAAAATCATTATAGATAATGATTATAAAGAAAGTAAGTTATTACTTCTAAAATGTGAAAATGAGATTGTCAACAATAGTCAACTATCGCAATGGATGATAGAAACACTCTAGGGAAAAGCTGCTATCTGGCAGTAGATCAAATGAACTGGCAATTTCCGGTAAAAGAAAAGCCAAAACCGGGCAGCGCCTTGATGGGCAGCAATTCACCTGTGACGGCTTTACCCTTGCGCCGCAAACGCGAGATCATGACTTCGACCCGGTGAAAATCGAACTCGTCCACGTCGCCGCCAAAGGCATGGATGATGTGGGCCTTGGACACTGGCTGCCCGCACTTTTCAACCAGGCGGTTGAGCAAAGTATATTCCTTGGGCGTAAGCGGGATGGAGATGTTGTCCGGCGAAATGAGCTGCCAGTGCGTTTTACATAGTTTCCAGCAAGCATTGGCCTGGGTAGGTGCGGAAGGAGCATGCGTAGGCTTGTTTATCGGGGACAAGCGCCGCGCCAGTGAATTCAGCACCGAAGCCAGCTCTTGCAGATCGACTGGCTTGACCATGTAGGCGTCGGCACCATCATCCAAACCCTGTACCCGGTCATCGAGCGTGCCGCGCGCAGTCAATATCACGATGCCCATATTGCTGCTTGAGCTGCGCAGGTGCTTGAGGATGGAAAGGCCGCTCTCTCCCGGCAAGCCGATATCGAGAATCGCAATATCGTACTTTTTGTTGACCAGCTCCCGATATAAAGCCGTGGCGTCTGCCACACCGGTCGCTTCGAAGCCGAGGGAACGCAACCCCAGCTCGGTTTCTTCACGAAGATCCAGATCATCTTCAACGATAATCACGCGCAAATGGCTAACGGTATTCAATTGCGTATAAAATCCATAATCTTTCGAACAACACGCTGGGTATTCTACTCTTTTGTGCGGCTTGCTATTACGACTTTCCATCCTGCTGGCGCTGCTGTGCTCTTTCCACGCTCATGCCCTGCAAGTGCCCAACCCGATGCAGCATGGTATTCAATTGGACAAAACAGGAGCACTTGCTTATTTCAGGGATGCTTCCGGCCAGGCGTCGCTTGAAGAGATTATCAGGCAAGACCAGGCTGGCGCGTTCTCCCCTATGCCTCTGGGCTGGATAGCCGGCTATTCCAAAGATGCGTTCTGGTTCAAATTCACGCTGGATTTTCCTGATATCCCCAACAATAAATACTGGCTGGAGATATTTCCTGCCATTCTGGATGATGTGTCGCTGTATGTCCCTGACGCTAAAAATCATTACAGCAAGCTCCAGCTTGGAGATCATTTTTCGGTCGAAGCCAGGCCAATCCAATACCGAAACTTCCTCTTTCCTCTTTATCCCGATGCGAGCAGTGGCGCGCAAACCTATTACGTCCGGGTGCAATCCACCAGTGTCATCAATTTTCACGCCACGCTTTGGCAGCCGCATGTGTTCATCAGTGGTCAATCCCAGCCAGATAGCCTCACTGGCGCGTATTATGGCGTCCGTCTGTTTCTTGCCTTGCTTGCCCTGATTCTCTGGATATGGCTACGCAATGAGGTATTCATCCTTTATTCGATATACCAGTGTGTTTCATGTATCACACAGGCTTATCTCGCAGGCACGGCACAAATTTCACTCCCGCTTGCGCCCCTAGCTTCAGATGCCATCCAGAAATCGACCAACTTCCTGTTCATGGCCACTGTCCTGATTTTCTATGTTTCGCTTTTTCAGCTTAAAAAACACCTGCCCCGTTTATTCCGCCTGACAAAAATAATTGTGGGCCTGGAACTGGCAATTTTCCTGGGTATCGGCATCCAATTACTTCCATTCAATGGCCTCATGACCAATCTGTTTTTGATGGTCAATCTTTCCATCCTGCTTTATGCCAGTGTATGGCTGTTACTCCACCGGCATTTTGACCGTCTCTTGTACATATTGTCGTTCTGGCTCGGCTTCGGTTTATATATCCTGGTCATGCTGCACAACCTCAATATATCGATCGGCCCGCCAATCACCATGATGGATATGCCTATCTTCTGGCCGCTGATTTCGCTTACCCTCGTGACTCTAGGGCTGATTAATGTCGCCAAACAGGATGCGGAAAAAAAGCTGCATGCCAAGGAAAAAGCCCTGGAGCTTTCCCAGGAACACAAACGCATTCTCGATCAGCGGGTGCAGGATCGAACCTTCCAGCTGGAACGCGCCAATCACAAGCTGCACCATGAAGTGCAAGAGCGGCAAGCCTTGCAAGCCAAGCTTGAAGACTCCCTGGAAAAACAAAACGAGCTGATGCAGGCGCAACGGGAATTTTTTGCCATGGCTTCCCATGAATTCCGCACCCCGCTTGCCATTATCGACACTACCTCGCAACGATTATCTCTGCTCCAATCCCAACCCAATCTCGACATGGGCGTCCTAGCTCCAGCATTGCGCAAAATACGCCGCGCCAGCCAACGCATGAGCCGCATGATCGATAACTTTCTCAGCATGGACAGGCTGGAAACAGGCAACACCCGCCAGAACATTCGCCATGAGACCCTCAACCTGGGAGAGCTGGCACGCGTGATGGTCGAACACTACCTGAATTTCAGCGACCGCCGGATCGTGCTGGAACTCAGCCCGACCTCAGCCATGATTCATGGGGATCAATACCTGATCAACCTGGTGATTTCAAATCTGATTGATAATGCATTGAAATATTCCACCCCCGAAACAGATATCACTGTCCGGGTGTTTCATGACCAGCATGAGTGTCATCTCGAGGTAAGGAATACCGGGCCTGGCATTCCTCAAGAGCTGCATGAGAGGATTTTTGAGAAATATGTGCGGCTGGAAGATAGCTCTGCCATCCATGGCACAGGCCTGGGCCTGCATATCGCCAGAAGAATCCTGGAAAGCCATGACGGAAAATTAACCGTCCACAGCAATGAGCAGGCAACCTGCTTCCGCTTGACCTTGCCACGTGCCGCCACTTAAATAAGCTGCAACTTGCTTGGTGAATAGATAAAAAAACGGCGCTCAATGAGCGCCGTTTTACATACCACACTACAAATTACAGCTTGTTCTGGCGACGGCGCGCAACAGCACCCAGCGCAGCAAAACCAATCATCAGCATGGCAATGCTGCTTGGCTCTGGTACGGCTGCAATGCTGATCGAACCGGCATAGATACCGCCGAAAGCACCATTGGCATTACCCGCAACGGTGACATAGTAATCACCAGCTGCCAGGTTAGCAAAACTGAATTCGCCACCTGCAACAGCGCCTGCTTGCCAACCATCAGCAACGCTATACAGGTCGAACTTCAGGCTGCTGAAATCAAACACAGCAACACCGTTATTAGTCAGTGGCAATTGATTCAAAGAGAAAACACCGCTGGTGAGATTAGCCAGGCTGAAGGTGTAGTCAGTGCTGAAAGCACCTGCAGCTACAGTAGCAGTATATGGAGTAACGCCAGGGCTGAGTTCGCCCAGATCCACAACATCAGCATAAGCAGTAGAAGCGGCAAATACGAAAGCCGCAGGCAACATTACACGTTTAAGTACATTCATAAAAACTCCTTTTCTGATCAATCAATGATCCCCCCGGACTTAATTATACCGGCATATCCCACAAACAAAAGAATTTACGGTTATACAAAATTATAAAAACACTGATTCTTAACACAAAAACGACGCCATCAGCATCGTTTGCAACCTTATTGGTTATTCCAAATACTGTTTATTAGGAAATGGACAATCAATCCAACACTTGCTGACGGTCTGCAAACACAATAGCTACACCAGCCAGAAAAATACAAAAAAAAACGGCACCCTTAGGTGCCGTTTTCTCAACTATCCTGAATATTACAGGCTCTTGCTACGACGGCGTGCTACAGCACCCAGAGCAGCGAAACCTACCAACAGCATAGCAACGCTGCTTGGCTCTGGTACTGGAGCGATAGCGAAGGTGTAAGTACCACCACCCAGACCACTGGTTGTACCAGCCACTTGGATGTAGAAATCGCCAGCAGTCAGTCCGTTCAGGCTGAATTCAACGCTTGAGGCAGGGCTAGTGATGTTAACGCTGTTCAGCAGATCACCAGCCACAACGTTAGAGCCAAATGTTCCTTGATAGACGCTGAATGTCAGATTGCTGAAATCCCAGATCGTGGCTTGACCCAAGGTCAGCACAAGCTTGTTGGCTGAAAAATCAGCAGCCGGCACATTCAGTGAAAAAGTGAATATATCGTCGATCGCACCAGTAACCGTCACTGGATCAATCCAAGTGAGGCTGCTGATTGGCCCCAGGTCTTGCTTTACAACAGGAGCAGCATTAGCGCTGGAAGCAGCAACCATGAATGCCACGGAAGCCAGCAATGTCTTGATGAATTTCATGTAAATCCCCTAAAAATAAAAACAATCTAAAAATACAGTAAATCTTTTTCTTTACAGCATGGGGCGTATTGTAACCGACCCATTTTTTTTGTCATGGGCCCGAATGGACTAATCCATGACCAATCCTCACACTTTGAATTTGTCCCGGCGGCGGCGATAGGCAGTAAAACCCATCAATACCAGGCCTGCAACCAGCATAGCGTAGGTGGAAGGTTCCGGTACTGCGGCGACATAGGCGTAAGCGCTACGGCCAGGGCTACCGATATCGCCTGCATTGGAAAGCACGCTACCTTCCGCATCACCAAGCTGAGACAGCACCCAGCCTGATGCCTGATGAGCGCCCACTGCCGCCCATGAGCCAGGCACTCCGCCGATACCGCTGGTTCTCGGGCCGTTGCTTTCCTTATCGTTGTAGGTTAGCCGGTCAACCAGAACATTGCCGTTGTAAATATTGATTTCATCCTCGCGCCCTAGGTTGACAGACAGCAGGCCGATCACCTTGGTGTTTGCCGCCAGGTTCCAGAGGGTGCGGAATGCCGTGGCATCCAGCTCGGTGACGATGACGGACTCGCCAGGATTGACAATACCAAAAGAGGCCAGGCTGAACGTGCCGGGAATACGGCTATCGTCGTCATAGCTCCAGTTGAAAAAATCGACGGCGTCGCTGCCAAAGTTGGTCAGCTCGAAGAACTCACCACTTTTCTTGTTATCGGTGTTGTACATCCATTCGGTGATCCTGACATCGGCATTCGCCAGGCTGCTCATACCGAGTGTGGACAATAACAACAGGCTTGCTAGTTTTTTCATGTTCATGGTTCCTTTAATTCTGACAATCATTTGGATGAATCAATAAATACGCTTAACGGCGTTGACGACGGCGTCCAGCCCAGGCGATTGCGGCCAATCCGGCCAGCATCATGCCGTAGGCCGATGGCTCTGGCACGGCAGCCACGGCTGCCAGTCGGTAAAGCGAGGTGGTGGCCGTACCTTCATTGGCGATGGACAGGTAATAATAGCCATCGTGGAAATAGCCCTTTAGACCCTCAGGCGCTACATCACCATCGGTGACGATCATGTCGATGTAGCTGACATTGAATGGGTCGGTGATGTCATAGACCGCCACGGCTGACTTGAGAGTGCGTTCCAGGCCGATGAAGGCGATGGTGCGGCCATTGATTTCCAGCAGTTCGACACCTTCCGGCTCCACGCCTTTGTCGTCGCTACGACCATCATCGTAAATGCCGAGCGCGATGGCCTTGGCGTCCAGCTGGCTGCCACTATCGAACACCAGGTTGCCGTATTGGTCGCGGATGGAGAAAGAACGTGCGCCGAATGTCACAACATTATCCGGCGTCGTATCCGGGTTGGCCACGTTCAGGCGATTGGCATCGCCAGCGCCACCCAGGCGGCTTTTATCCGCCTCGTCCTCACGGGTATCCCCTTCATTGGCAAGCACCATGTAGATGTTGCCGTTGGCTTCATAGGCTGCCATGCCATCAGGTTGATATAAGCCTTTCGCATTGACAGGGCGTAGCTCTATCTTGCCATCCTTATCAGAAGGGTCGATGTAATTGCCTGGCTGGCTGAAATCCTTAACACCCAAGCCAATCACTTGTTCTGCCTGATGGGTGTTCAGGTTGATCACGCCTACACCATTGGATTCCTGCAAGGTAACGAAGGCTTTGCTGCCATCCGGACTTACCGCAATGTATTCAGGTTCGAAATCCATGCCGGTAACAGATTTAGGACGTAAATAGCTACCCGATACAGGTGCACTGTCGAAGGTAACAGTAGCCGCCACCGTGCGGCTGCCCATATCGATGATGCTGACGCTACCGACGGGATCGTAACCGGAGTAATTGGTAGGCGTCGCTTCATTCGCCACCAGCAGGCGACTACCGTCCGGACTGAAGGTCAGCATGTCAGGCAGCGCACCAACCGTGATCGAATTAATGCCGCCACTCAATGACAATGTTGTGGTATCAAACAGTTTGACGACACCCGGCTGGGTGCGGTCTGTTTTATTCTCAATGGCAAACGCGGCAATGCCGTTATGGATGGCCACACTGTTGATGCTGCCATAAATGCTGGTGTTGATATGCTGGATCAAGCTGCCGTTGCTGGCATTGAGCACATCCACGCCTGCAACGCCAGCAACCCACAATGAGTTGGTCAGGCTATCAAAAGCAACGATCTCGGCAGATTGTCCTGCCACGCCGGTACTGGCATGGTTGTACGTCCACAATTTTTCCAGACCATTCAGGATGCTGCTGTCAGCGCTCGCCACTGCTGGCAGAAACGCCAGCGCCACAGCGGCGCAAATCATGTTCTTTTTCATTACATCGTTCCCTGTCGATTGACTTAAACATCAAGGCGCCTATGAGCGGCAACCTTGCCTGCGATGCATTCTAAAAAACGAATATGACAACTATATGTGCATGATTAACCCGTTTGGCGCACATAAAAAACCCGGCTATAAACCGGGATTTTTTATCAACAGGGTGGAATCAGGGAGAAACGTCATTTATGCCTATTCTTGCCTCGTCTATCCTGTCCTTGTAATCCTGCAGGATATTTTCAAGCTCCACACGCTTGAGCTGGGTAAAAGGCTCATCGCGCATGACTTTCTGATACAGGCCGGGCTTTTCATAAATCTTGATCAATTGCAGGCCGAAATCATACAGCTTGTCATTTTTCTCTCTGCTGGCATTCAATTGCTGCTGTTTTTTCACGATCACCGCCTGCATTTCCTGTCGCTGAGCCTCTCCCTTGCGCATGGTCTCCTGCGCAGTGGCAAGCTGTTGCTGTATGGTTTCGAGCTGGACCTGCAACGCCTGCCCGGTTACCTGCAGACTTTCCTTTTCCTTGCGCAATGCATCCAGCTCCATACCAAGCGCCGCGCTCTTGCGGCCGGCGCTGGCAATGCTGTTTTTCAACTCCGCATTCCTGGCCTGCTCCGCCTGGGTTTCCGCCTGCAATTTGGTCTTTTCCTGCTCAAACTGACTCTGCAACTGCTCCTTTTCCGCCTGCACCTGCTGCATCATCTGGCGCATGCGGCGCTCCTGCTGCTTGGCGGCCTTGTCCTTGTCGGCAGCCCATGCCTGCGATGCCACCCCGCTGACCGCCATGACGACCAGCAAAACCAGCGATATCCTTCCCATTATCCCGGCCATGCTCATGATCAGAACCTGGCGTTGAGGTCAAACTGGAATACATCAATGGAAAGCGGCAAGCCGCTGATCTCGCGGGTGCTGAGCCAGCGTGCCGTAAACCAGGTGTTTTTGTCCAGGCCGTAGCTGCCGCCCAGAATAGTCCCCTTGGCATCGGTGCCGCCCATGTGGAAATCGGAATCGGTAAATGCATCCACCACTGCATCCGCCTCCAGCCTCTTGTAGGCACCAAACACCTGCCAGTCATGGCGCTTCCTGATTTCTGGCATGCCCACAGTCAACCTGATCTGGTAAGCCTCATTCTCTTCCTTGTACAAGGATCCTGTCCGTCTCAGGATTTCCTTCTGGTCGAAACCAATATTTCTGGCGTAATCGCCTTGCAGAATTACATGCACAGGGTCGAAAGTCGCCAGGTCAATCTGGCCGGTCAAGTTCAATACCTTGAATTTGGAAGCCAGACCGCAACCATCGCCACTGTATCCCGCGCCTGAGCCCGTCACGACCAAGCCGCAACTGTTATTGCCGTTCATGTAAACATCGAACGTATTGTTGCCTTTTTGCCGGTACGGCATCACCGTGCCGTTATAGCGCGAGTCAAAGCCATCTATATTGTTCCGGATGCCTTCAACATTCTTGAAGTCATAAAGCGCAATGCCGGCCTTGATGCTGGACTGGTTCGGACTGGTCCAGGTAATTCCCGCCTGCGCTCCCATGATCCATTTGTCATCGGCTTTATTGACCGAGCCCTTCTTGACCTGGTCAATCGGGAAAGCGCCGATAGTGCCAAAGCCCGCGATGCTATCCGTCAACTTGGGCATGAATGCCATCGCCACGCCATCGAATGCCAGATCGGGGTCCCATACCATATCAGTCGAGAAGAAGGGGTTGGCGAACCGGCCCGCGGTCGCGCTGACCCAATCATAGGGTTTGGCGGTGATAAACGCCCGATCCAGCCCCCACTGAAGCTTGGCGGCATGGATATCGATGGATTCGTTCGGCGATACAGGGTCATCCATATGCCCGGTGGTCATGCGGATGCCAGCCGTGAAGGTGTCGCTGAGTTTCGCATTGATGCCAAAGCGCGCGCGCGCGCGATAGCGGTTCTGGTCATCCTGCGTATTGGAGATCATTGCCTGGCGCCCTGGATTCAGCCCATATTGAAACTCTTGCAGGTTTCGGCCTGAAAACCGGTCGGGCTCATAGCGCAGGCGCACATCGCCTTCAAACGAAATACGGTCCAGCCAGTCCGGCAACTTCAAGCGTTCTTCTTCCACATGGTAGTTGAGCTTGGCCATGACTTCCTTTTCGATATCGGCCCGCAACTGCTGCTTGACGAACTCCGGCACATACTGCACCCGTACCACCCCGCCGTCAGCGGCAGGCGTCGCCGCAACGGCGGCATCCGGCGCTTGCTCCGTGGAAGTGGCGGCCTGCCTGGCTTCCTCCGCCTTCTTCAACAGCGTGTCCGCCTTGTCCTTGGGCAGTATGCCTTCCTGCACCAGCGCCTCGATCAATCCAATCGTCGTGCTGCGCAATTGCTCCAGCGATTCGCGCTCCCCTGCCGTGGCAGGCGCTGTGAATACCGAAGCCATGGCCAGCGCCAGCGCAGCCGGCTTGATCATCCCTGTTTTCATCTTCATTTCCGTCTCTTGCCTTCATTCAGGCCATTGGGCCTGCATCTTCAAATTGACTACCCGCCCATGCTTTTCGCGGTAATCCTCAATCTCACCGGCTGCGGCATATCCTCGGGCGGCGCTTCAGAAATGCGCGTGACCGAGCGCAATGCCTGCCGCAGCAGCTCATCCTTCGCCTGCTCGCCGCTGCCGCTCACCAGCTCTATCCTTTCCACTCGCCCATCCTTGGCAAGCCAAAGCTCCACCACAACCTTGTATTGCTCGCGCGCCAAGTCTTTCTGCTCTGCAATGGCCGCCTCGATGCTGGCCTTGATCTTGCTGGTGTACCAGGCATAGGCGGACAACCCCTTGCTGCCGCCGATCTTCACGCCCACATCACCGCCGCTGTATTCATTGGTGACCTTGCCCGTGCCGAATGCGCTGGGCGCATCGCCCGCCTCGCCCTCCATCTTGAGGTTCTGCGGCTCAGGCGGCGCTTCCACCGGCTTGGGCTGCTCCACCTTGATCTCCTTGGGTTGCTCTTTCGGCTGCTCCTTGGGTGGCTCTTTCGGCGGCGGAGGAGGTGGTGGCGGCGTATCGGGCAATATCTTGATCGTAGTCACCGGTTGCTTCTTCGGCCCTGGCTTGCTCGATAACAGGCTGTAAACGCCGTAACCAAGCACTGTCAGCAACACAAGCACCAGGCCGATGACCCCAAACCGTTTCCAGGCCGGAACAGCTTGTTCTTCCTGCATCTGTGCTACCGCCATCAGGTGCCTATCCTCGATGTCACCAGGCCGACATTCTCGATTTCCAGCCGCGTCACCAGATCCACCACGGCAATGATTCCCGCATATGGAGCACGCGCATCGCCCTTGATCATCACGGAGAATTTCGGGTCGCGCGCCTTTGCTGCATTAAGCTGGCTTTCCAGCTCCGCCAGACTGATGCCGATACCGTTCATCAGCATGGTGCCGCCCTCCTGCACCTGCACGATCTTGACCTCGTGCTGTTCCGTACTCGGCTTGTTCGAGGGCTTGGGCAGGTTCATGGTCAAACCCTGCACCGAGGCAGTCGTCATCAGGATGAAAATCACCAGTAACACATAGGCGAGGTCGAGCATCGGC
>JRYL01000025.1_pt1 | contig 72604 bp, 69 predicted proteins | sample 235391 | NCBI WGS metagenome assembly JRYL01 (sample SAMN03074223, study PRJNA261481) | activated sludge metagenome | biome: Wastewater Treatment Plant; feature: Wastewater; material: Activated sludge; isolation source: activated biomass of a wastewater treatment plant treating wastewater from... ...
TTTTAAAATGCCCTATAACGTTCCGCGGCTTCCCGAAGTGTGGGACTTTATAAGCCTTAAACTTCTGTTAATTACTAAACTTTGCAAGTACAAAACCAACATTCAGAAAGCACTAAAGCCCACATTTTGGGAAACCGCTGTTATATGATGCCCTATTTTTTTGTTTCAATTAGCGGTTATTATTATTCTGTTTGCGGAAGCTATATTTCTAAATGCGGAAGTCATATTTCTTTCTGCGTATTAAATAATTCTAAATGCGGTTGAAATAAATCTAAACGCAAAGAAGATAAATCTTATTGCGGTAACAATAAGTTTGTTTACGGAGCAAACAATTCTTTTTGCGTTTAGTATATTTCTTTTAGCGGTTTGCATATTCTTAAAAGTGGGTTGTACTTTTCTGTTTTAGGTTATATTATTTTTTTGCTTTCTTAAATTCTATTCCTTTTACTTGGGCAAATTCTGGACTTGATGCTCCGTAAAGTGATTTGATATACTTTTTAACTTCGGTTGCTATTTCTACTAATCCTGTGCTGTCTGCATATAATGTATTGTTTCTTGCAATTCTTGAATTGCTTATATTGGTGTATGCTGTTGCTACTTCGTTATTTTTGGCAGTTAAATTGATTTGCAATGCTGTAAGCGTTGCAGTGGCTAATGCGGTTTCGTTTGGTGCATAACTTGGCTCTGAAATTAAAACAGAGGTTAGTCCTGCTAAATGTTGTATTTGTTGGTCATACGATTGCTGACTTGTAGAAATTGTTGCTGGTGCTGGTGTGTTTGGGTCGATTGGCGTAGTAGCCGTTGATGCTCTTTTGCCTTGTAACTTTCTATTAAAACCTTTTGCATCTTTTATAACTTGTGCTGTGGCATCGGTGGTTTCTAATGCGTTTACTAAACGAGTTGAAAGTATTTTTAAACCGCTGAAAGCGTTTACTCTTTCGTTTACTTTATTATTGTAAGCTGTATTTTTTGTAATAACATCGGCTAAACTTGTTTGCGATGCTGTTGCTAATGCTGTAAGTTGTGGCAACTTTAATGCGTTTTTGGTTGGGTTGTAGGTTGCTCCGTAACCTGTTACGAATGAAATTAAATCTTGAAGATTTGCTACATTTTTTGCGTGTCCTGTTTCTGATACTGATGCCATATTTGTAAATTTTAATTGTTACTAATTTTCAAAAATAAGTATTTTTTGTAAAAAAAATAAGTTCTTTTACTTTAAGTTTAATATCATTCCTAAACCTATTTGATTGCCATTATAAAATGGTGCAACCATAGTTGATGAAATATTTTTGTGGGATTTAAAAATATGATTGTCGATGTATATTCTAAATGCTCCTGTTCCTGTTGCTACAATATAACCTGTAATGCCATACCAAACAGAAACATCTTTATATTCTTGCCACACCTGCAAAAGCAGTTGCTGTATGACCTGATGGAAAAGAATTGAAAGCAGAGCCATCTGGTCTTTCTACTTTTGTAATTGATTTTAAACTTAATACAGAAGTTGACATAATTAGATATGATGTGCCTAATATTATAGTTCTGTCTTTAAAATTATGTTTTCCTTTAACTCCTAAAATATTTAAACCATATACTGATGTTGCAGGAAGATATTGTGTAAAATCGTCAACAGTTATTTTTTCATCAATATTTTCATTTATTTCTTCTTTTATGCCTGAATTTACAAACTTTAAGCCATCGCTTTCAATACCAATTAATCCATATCCAATTAAAACAGTTGGAATGACTAACTGTTTGTATTTGAATTTTAAATTTTGGCTTGACGTTTTAAGTTTTATACTATCGACATCTATTTTTTGAGCATAAATTTTACTTGATAAAATGATAAAAATTAAAATTAAGTTTTTCATTGCTAAAGGGTTTTATATAATAATTTCCAATCCGTTTTTAATTATTGATATGTTAATATTATTTGTTTTTAGATTGTAATGTTCTCCATCAATTTGAATATCAATTACTTTTTTATTTGGAATTTCAATACACATTTTTTGGACTAATATATGTTGTGCCTTTTTAAACTTCTCCACTTTATTTAATAATACATACATACCTAACATTAATTTATTTATAAAGTTTAATTTTGAAACTATCACTAAATCTAACCAACCATCTTGCAAACTTGCTTTTGGTGTTAAACTCATTCCGTAGCCCATTTCGTTAGAATTTGAAACAAATAATAAAAAGGATTTTGTATTTATTATTTGATTGTTATAGGAAAGTATTGATTGAATTGGTTTAAACTGAAAACTTGAAGTTAAAGACGCTTTTATATAGGCAATTAAGGTTCTTTTTTTATATGTTTCGTACTTTTTAATAATATGAGCATCGATACCGATGCCCATATTACTGAAAAAATAATGCTCATTTACTTGTCCAACATCAATAGTTTGGGCAATTCCATTTCGGATGATTTCTGTTGCTTTTTCTATGTCTTTTGGAATATTTAGATTAGAAGCCAAACCATTACCTGAACCGACAGGAATAATACCCAACTTAATTTTAGAATTTACCAAACAAGATGCTACTTCATTTATAGTACCATCGCCACCACAAGCTACTATGCAATTTGGATTGTTTTTGATTGCTTTTTTAGTAAGTGTTATTGCGTGTTTTTTATAATTGGAATAATCGACTTCTATTTTAAAATTTTCCTTTGAAAAATGTTTTTCTAATTCGGTTTTACCAATAGTATGATTGCCTTTTCCCGAAATAGGGTTAATTATAAAATGTATGTAAACCATTATTTAAGTAATTTATTAGTGAATAAATAGTCGGCTGTTTGATACCAAGATATAGTTTCATCAAGAAAAGATTTATCCATTGGCAACGGTTTTAAACTATTGTCGGATTTGTTCCAAGAATAAAAATTTTGCCTTTTTTGGTCAGACAAAATCATAACTTTTTCATTTTTCATCAATACTAATTTTCTGTATGTTCCTACAAAAGCACGTTCTTCAAAATTTGTATTAAATATGTCTTTTCCAAAGAAATTACTTTCATAACTCCAATTCATCATTGAAAAGAATGTTGGAAAAACATCTATTTGTGAGCATTGTTTTTTTACCTTTTGGTTCACTTCTTGTGTAAAATTTACGATAAACGCTGGAATATGATAATTGGCAACATCAATTTCGTCTTTTCCTGCACTACTGGCGCAATGGTCGGCAATGATTATAAAAACAGTATTCTTGAACCAAGGTTTATTTTTTGCTTTTTGAAACATTTTTTTAATGGCATAATCTGTATATTTTACTGCACCTTCACGACCTGTACCTGATGGAATATCAATAGCATTGTTGGGATAAGTAAATGGTCGATGATTGGAAGTTGTCATTACAAAATTGAAAAATGGTTTGTTGTTTTTGTAATGCTCATCGGCAACATTTAGCATTTTAGAATAAATATCTTCATCGCAAATTCCCCAAGCATTTTCAAAAGTTACTTCGTTGTCATTAATATTATTACGAGTAGTTTTAATTTTATCACTCAAAACACTACCACGACCACGATCATAAATTGTAAAACCATTTCCACCAAAGTAAGCGTTCATATTATCGAAATACCCATCGCCACCATAAAAGAAATTTGAATTATAACCTTTAGCTTTAAAAACATTTGATACTGTAAACAAATTTTGATTTTCGGGTCTTTTTACAATACTTTGTCCTGGCGTTGGCGGAATACAAAGCGTCATTGCTTCCATACCACGAACGGTTCTTGTTCCTGTTGCATACAGGTTATCAAAAAACACACTTTTTTGCGCTAAACTGTCTAAAAAAGGTGTTATGTTTTGTTCGTTTCCGAACTCTTTCATAAAACTGGCACTTAAACTTTCAACCAAAATAAAAACTACATTTTTCTTGCCTTCCTTTTGGTTAGTTGTATCTTTTATTGTTCTGTGAATTGATAAATTATTAGATTGAAATTTACTGTTTTTTTCGGTTAGTTTATTTCTAATAATTTTGAATGCTTCTTTTTCATTAACTGAAGTGTAAAACTCATTATAAGCCATTTGGTTATTTCTGAATGCAGAAAAGAACGAGTAAATTCCTGATTTTGAAATTTCGGCATTGTAACGGTTAGAAGACCATTCGGCGTGATTGTTTGTTATGAACGTTGTGAAAAATAAACAAGAAATTAAACCAATTCCTAAAACGATACTTCTTTCTTTGAAAGTTGCCGAGTTTGTAAATGTATATTTGAAAGCATTTTTTTTATAAAATAGAAATAAAACTAAAAATACAATTATAGAAACTCCAGTGATTAAAATTGGTAAAGGATAAGACTCTTGAATGTTTGAAACAACTTCGTGTGTGTAAATTAAGTAATCTACGGCAATAAAATTAAATCGAGTTTTAAATTCGTCCCAAAAAGTAATTTCGGCAAAAAAGGTAAATACCAATATAAAAGTTACTAATGTGGTGAAAAACCAAATAAATATTTTATCGAGCCACGAGCCAATCCATTTATTAGGAAAAATGAAATAATAAATAATAGCAGGAAACACAATAAAACTAATTGTGCCAATATCGAAAAACAAACCTGTTAGTAGTGTTGCGATAAAAGTAAATGGATTAAACGAAACTTCATCGTATTGCCAAATAAAAAATATAATTCTTACTATTTGAGAAAGAATAAGAAACCATACTATAAAAGTAAGTAATAACGAATATCTACTTTTTGAGATTATTTCAGTATTTGAGTTGTTGGTTTTATTGTAAAGCCAACTTATAAAAAATAAGTTTTTCATTTTTAAAAATTTGTTGATTTATAAATTTTCCTTTACTTAAAAAGGAATTACAATTAATAGATTATACAACAATTGGAGGACGAAAAATAGAGTGAATATTATTAAAGGAATAGATTGATTTTTTGTAAAATAAAACCTCAAAAATATTTTCTTTTTTGAAAGTATTTGGTTTGAATTCAAAAGTATTAATTTCTTGAAAGAAAAGAGTTATAGTAGTTCTATGATTAAAATGAAAGCTTTTGTGTTGTTTTTGTTCATCTCCATTGTCGTGTTTGTCAAATATTGCGTCGATATTTATTAAATGATCAGTAATAAAATCAAGTGGTGTCATATCGCGATGTTCGTGTTCTTTGCAACTTTGATGCATTTTAGGAATGTCTTGTAATGTTGAAAAGTCACCCATTGGAAGTAATATTGTGCCTAATGAGTAGTAAAAAATTATAAATATTTTAAAGGCAATTTTCATTCTTCAAATAAACGAAAAAATTTGTTTTTTATTGTTAGTTTTTTTCAGCGGTTCGTGTAGCTCAAGGGTATCATATAACGTGTTTATACCCCTCACAAAATGTCGCAAATATTACCAAAAGTAGTTGGCTTTGCGCCATAAACGTGAGGGTTTATTTCCCAAAGATAATTTTTTTTGTTTACAAATCATCAAACGGGCTTTTTATGTTTTGCAGGCTTTTGGTGCTTACGTGGGTGTATATTTCTGTAGTGCGACTACTGTTGTGCCCCAATAACTCTTGGATGTACCGCAAGTCCGTGCCAGCTTCCAGTAGATGTGTGGCATAGCTGTGACGTAGCCAGTGCAAACTTACCGGTTTGGGTACTTTGGCTTTTTTAAGCGCTTGTTTCAGTACGTTTTCCAAACTCTTTTCGCTATATTGTTCTCCTTTCTGTTGTCCTTCAAAAAGCCATTTTTCAGGTTTACATGCTTTGTAGTACGCTCGCAACATTTCTATAGTTTTTTCTGAAATCGGGGCAATGCGGTCTTTCTTGCCTTTGGCTTGTTTGATGAGCAAAATGCCGCGCCTGCTATCAACATCGCTTGGTTTTAAATTCAAAAGCTCGCTTCTTCGCAATCCACAAGCATAAATCAAGCTCAACATTGTCCTGTGCTTGATGTTGCCATGAGCTTCCAAAATGGCTTTTACTTCCTCTTTGCTCAAAACATTGGGCAACATTTTTGGCTTTTTTGGGCGGTGTATTTGCTCTATGTCCAGCTTTTTGTTTTGTACGGTTTGAAAAAACAATTTCAATGCATTCACCATCTGATTTTGATACGAGGCCGATAATCTGTTTTTCAATATATATTCGTTGTTAAAAACAATAACATCTTCATTCCCGATTTCCTCCAAAGTCTTTGTACAAAAAAACCGCAAGAAAACCCAAATGGCTTGGGTATAGGTCTTTACCGTGCTTTCACTGTATCGTTTGCTTCGTAGCCAATTTACAAACCTTTCTATTTGCTGCTTTCCTTCTGCCGAAATGGGCCTGTCGGAAATTAAATTGAATTTCCGGATATAAACTTCCGTATATGGCAAGTGCCATGTCTTGAGCGTGTTGCTCCATTTTGCACCGTCTAATTTCTTGAAACGTGCAATTAGTTCAGATTTTCTCTCAAAAGAAACGGCTATGCGTTTTTGCCCTCTGTGTGTTATGATTTTTGCCGTGTACATAATATTGGTCGTTCATATCGGCACATTTGCCCAAATAAAGTTGACTATGAGGAAATGCCGGGATGTTTTTGCTATACAAGCATAAATATAACCAATTGTACATTAAATTTTTACTTAAAGATGGCCTATTTCGTCCCAAAAGACAATTTCCGTACTATTCTTCCATTTTAATTGAATGTAACGCGATGCACAGAAGCTTAAAAAAAGAGTGCTTTAAGTAACTTTTGGCGTGCCATTAGGCTTGTCCGAGCTCTTTTCTCAAAAACCTTGCAGTATAACTTTTTTTGTCTTTGGCTACATCCTCTGGCGTTCCTTGGGCAACGATCTGCCCACCACCTTTACCACCTTCGTAGCCCACATCGATGATATGGTCCATGGTCTTGATCACATCCATGTTGTGCTCGATGATGAGTATGGTGTTGCCCTTGCTCACAAGCTTGTTCAACACGTTCATAAGCACCCTGATGTCTTCAAAATGCAATCCGGTGGTAGGCTCGTCGAGAATATAAAACGTGTTTCCCGTATCGCGTTTGCTCAATTCGGTTGCAAGCTTGATGCGTTGCGCCTCACCGCCCGAGAGCGTGGTGCTCTGCTGCCCCAATGTGATGTAGCCCAGCCCAACATCTTTGATGGTCTTTAGCTTATTGTGGATTTTTGGGATATGCTCAAAAAAAACAACCGCATCATTGATGGTCATCTCCAGCACATCACTGATAGATTTTCCCTTGTATCGCACTTCGAGGGTCTCACGGTTAAAACGCTTCCCTTGGCAAGATTCACATTCCACATACACATCGGGCAGAAAGTTCATTTCAATGACCTTTAAGCCACCGCCCAGACAGGTCTCGCACCTGCCACCGGGAACATTGAAACTGAACCTCCCGGGCCGGTAACCTCGTATCAGCGCTTCGGGAATTTTGGCAAACAGGCTACGTATTTCATCAAAAGTCTTTGTGTAAGTAGCCGGGTTGCTCCTTGGTGTGCGGCCAATGGGCGATTGGTTGATGTCAATGACCTTGTCAATGTGTTCCAATCCCGTGATGCTCTCATAGGGCATCGGTTTTTTGACACCATTAAAATAATGGGCATTCATTATGGGATAGAGCGTTTCGTTGATCAATGTCGATTTGCCACTGCCGGAAACACCCGTAACGCCAATCATTTTACCCAAAGGGAATTTTACCGAAACATTTTTAAGATTGTTGCCACTGCAGCCTTTCAGTTCTATGAATTTTCCATTGCCTTCCCTACGGCTTTTGGGTATGGGGATTTCCTTGGTGCCGTTAAGATAGTCGGCCGTTAGTGTATGGTGTTTTTTGAGTTCTTCTGGCGTTCCGGTACTGATGATTTCGCCACCGTGCTGTCCGGCACGAGGTCCTATGTCAATGACATAATCAGAATTTTCGATCATGTCCTTATCGTGTTCTACCACAATGACAGAATTGCCGATATCGCGGAGCGAGGTAAGTGATTTTATCAATTTTTCGTTGTCGCGCTGGTGCAGGCCGATGCTCGGTTCGTCCAAGATGTACAATACACCCACCAGTTGTGAGCCAATCTGGGTGGCAAGGCGGATGCGCTGTGACTCGCCGCCAGAAAGCGATTTGGAACTGCGGTTCAGCGAGAGGTAATCAAGGCCAACGTCCAGCAGAAATTGCAGCCGAGTCTTGATTTCCTTGATGATTTCTTCAGAAATGCTGCGTTGCTTTGCAGAAAGCTGCGGGGCGAGATTCTCAAACCATACCGCAAGATCGGCTATGTCCTTGTTGGACAGTTCGGCGATGTTCTGGCCGTTCACTTTAAAATAGAGCGACTCTTTGCGCAATCGGGCGCCTTGGCATTCGTCACAAAACACTTTGTCCATATATTCTTTGGCCCACCGTGTCAAGGAGGTCGATTCAGAATTTTTGTACTGGCTCTCGATGAAATTGGCAACGCCCTCAAAATCGATCTTGTATTCGCGGGTAAGGCCCAAAGTCTTGCTCTCTACAGAAAACCGTTCTTTGCCACCGTACATGATCAATTGTTTTGCCTCTTCCGGTATGGAATTGTAGGGTGCGGTAAGTTCAAAATCATAACGTTGGGCAATAATTTCCAACTGTTTGAAAATCCAGCTGTTCTTATATGGACCGTGCGGCGCCAATGCCCCGGATTTGATTGAAAGCGTATCGTCTGGGATAATTTTTTTCTCATTGACCTGATAGAGTTTGCCAATGCCGTTACATTTGGGACATGCCCCTTTTGGCGAATTGAAAGAAAAATTGTTTGGCTCCGGGTTGGGATACGATATGCCCGTGGACGGGCACATAAGGTTACGGCTGAAATAGCGCAAACCGCCCGTATCTTGGTCTATCACCATCAAGACATCCTCGCCGTGCTGCATGGCAGTTTTGATACTTTCTGTCAACCTATTGTCGGTCTCGTTGTTGCCGTCCATCTTTAGTCGGTCAATCACGATCTCGATGTCGTGGGTCCTGTAGCGGTCCAATTTCAAGCCCTTCACCAGATCTTGGATCTCGCCATCTATCCGCACCTTTATAAATCCCTGTTTGGCAATTTGTTCAAACAGTTCGCGGTAATGTCCTTTTCGCGAGCGCACCACTGGCGATAGTATGTTGATGCGCTTGCCATCAAAACTATCCTTGATAAGATCCTTGATCTGCGCATCATTGTAGCTAACCATTTTCTCACCAGTGTTATAACTGTACGCATCGGCAGCCCTGGCAAAGAGCAATCGGAGGAAATCATAGATTTCTGTAATGGTGCCAACCGTCGATCGTGGCGAATTTCCGGTCGTTTTTTGCTCGATGGCAATCACCGGCGAAAGCCCATCGATCTTGTCAACATCGGGACGCTCCAGGCTGCCCAAAAACTGTCGGGCATAGGCCGAAAACGTTTCGATATAACGGCGTTGACCTTCGGCATAAATGGTATCAAAGGCCAATGAAGATTTGCCGCTTCCGGAAAGCCCCGTGATGACCACCAACTTTTCTCTCGGTATGTTGACATCAATATTCTTGAGATTGTGCACTCTGGCACCTTTTACCTCGATACTGTCTTCAAATTGGCTCATTCGATTGCTAAAAACGGTTTTAGGACAAAGAAACAAAAGTACGATTTTAGTTGTTAATTTGTTGTGAAGTTTAGGGCCAGATTTGGTATTATTGCAAAAGCAATGAACAAACGTTTTTTTGCCATTCGCCTGCATGGTTTTTCATGTCCTTGCAGAAGTCTGCCAATTTTTTTTACTATGGAATCGCAAAAACCCTGTAAGGTAAAAAAGCTGGCAATATTGCATATTGGCAAAATTTTTAATTATTATTTAAAAAATTATTAAACAGATTACAATGAAACTATTAGGCATAGGCTCACGCATCAATCATGGCGAGTATGGTAAAGGTGTTGTTACCAATGTGACATCCAAGCATTATTGGGTCACTTTTATTGAAAACGGATTGGAAACCATTGATCTGGACAGTGATTTTGAAGTAATAGAAGCTGCAGAAGATGATGTGGATACAATAAGCTTTTACGAGGTGGAACGTTCTTTGAAATCCATTTTGAAGCAATGGAGCGATGTGAGCGAACTGGTAACCATTGCCGATAAATTCAAGGGAGGAAAGCTTATTTTAGAGCCCGCAGACACCAACCTCAAGGCGAACGAAGTCCCGATCGAGACGTTTTTCCACAAAATCACCATGCTCCGTGACCGCTTGCGGGTGATGGAACAGAAAATCAATAGCAGCAATCTTGATGAACACGAAAAAATCGATTTGCAACAGTACATTACCCGTTGTTATGGCAGTTTGACCACTTTCAATGTGCTGTTCAAGCACAAAGACCATCATTTCGTTGGGCAGAAAGGTTAGGTTTTAAGGTTAATGGCAATTTGATGCAAAAAAATTTCATCGATTTGGCTTAAAATATGCTTTACGTATCAAGACTACGTAAACCACAATAGGTATAAATATGCAGATGATAACGGAGGTATTGGTATAGTTGCTTCCGAATTTGTCAAAACTTCTCAAAAAATCTGCAGAAGCATCAAATAACCAATTGCAGAAATTGGAAAAACTATCAATAAAGAATAAAAGCATCAGCATAGCTAATAGTATTACTGACTTAAAAATGTGTTTTTTAATTATTTTATCTACTAAATAAGCCCACGAAAAAGGAATAATTATAAACCAAATAATAATGTTGACTTCTTTGTAACTAAAGCCGGTTACACGTGACAGAAACATCAAGAAATAATAAACCAAATTAAATACAAACTCCATATTTTGTTTTTTTTACATTCCTGTTCATAGTTCTTATCATAAATTTTCAGTTTATCGGGCAAAATGGTGTCCGACTATCAATATTTTGCTTGGATCTCTTCCAATTTTAAACTGGAAAACAATCGCAATTCCTCAAAAAACGAAGTGAATTCTTTTTCAAACTCCGAATAATATATTTGTAGCTCATAAGTGGCCTTGTCCATCCCGGAAACAAGTTTGGTCCGTCGGTTCATGCCGTTCAGCACACGTTGTATGCCTTCAATATTGGCATAGTTCAGGAGCCAGTTTTCGGACATCATGTACGGGATCATCTTTTTGATACGGTCGGGGAGAAGCCCGTAATGCCGATCAAGGCTTTCGTAAAAAGCATCAACATACATGTTTAGCGGTACATCAGAATAGGAATTCCAGTTTTTGGCCAAAAAATGATCATACAGGATGTCAACAATAATGCCGCTGTAATGGCCGTAATTTTCGTGAAGCCGCCTGGTACTCTGCCTTACGGTAAGATGCCCATCGGTATAAGTGTCTATCTGTCTATGCAATAAAATGCCGGTTTGTATCTTTTCAGGATATTTCAGGTACTGTTTGCCCTTGATACCGTCCGCAATGAAGTTCCCGATCTGTATCAGTTCATCGTCGCCCGAAAGATATATGTGTGCTAAAAAATTCATGCCATTCCCCGTGATAGCGGGAATCCTCGCGGATATACTTTTTTGAAAAAGTGAATTTACGAATTCATATGTAAAGAACACACACATAAAACTTATATTTGTCAAAATTTTATAAATTTAAGCATGACTCTCATCAAATCTATTTCTGGAATCCGAGGCACCATTGGCGGTACTGTGGGCGATAACCTTACGCCCATCGATGCAGTGAAATTTGCCGCTGCTTATGGCCTCTGGTTGAAACAGCAACGGAACAAAGAAAACTATAGGGTAGTGGTTGGTCGCGATGCCCGCATCTCTGGAGAAATGATCCAGAACCTTGTGATGAACACCCTGGTCGGCTTGGGCATACACGTCATCGACCTGGGCTTGTCCACAACGCCCACGGTAGAAATGGCCGTTCCCATGGAACACGCCGATGGTGGTATCATCCTTACGGCAAGCCATAACCCAAAACAATGGAACGCCTTGAAATTGCTCAATGCCAAAGGCGAATTTTTGAATGGCGAAGAGGGCGAAAAAATCCTGAAAATTGCCGAAAACGATCAAATGGCTTTTTCCGATGTCGATAACCTTGGCAAGATTACCAAAAACCAAGCATATATAGATATGCATATCGACGAAGTTTTAAAACTGCCATTGGTCAATATAAAAGCCATAAAGGATGCCAATTTTAAGATTGTGGTGGATGGTGTGAACTCCACGGGAGGCATAGCGGTACCGCTGTTACTGGACAGATTGGGCGTGCATACCTTAAAACTGTATTGCGAACCAAACGGACATTTTCCGCACAATCCGGAACCTTTGAAAGAACACTTGACAGATTTGTCCGAGGCGGTAGTAAAAGAACGTGCCGATCTGGGTATCGTTGTAGATCCTGATGTTGACCGATTGGCATTTATGGATGAAAACGGCGAAATGTTTGGCGAGGAATATACCTTGGTAGCCTGTGCAGATTATGTCTTGGGAAAAACCCCGGGCAATACCGTGAGCAATATGAGCTCTACACGTGCCTTGAAAGATGTTACCGAAAAGCACGGCGGAAGCTATCAGGCCAGTGCCGTGGGCGAAGTCAATGTTGTAGAATTGATGAAAAAAAACAAGGCCATCATAGGTGGCGAGGGCAATGGCGGTATCATATATCCGGAATTGCACTATGGCCGTGATGCCTTGGTTGGGATTGCATTGTTCTTGAGCCTGTTGGCTGAAAAGAAAATGAAAACCAGTGCATTGCGAGCTACCTATCCAAGTTATTTTATGGGCAAAAAGAAAATTGAGCTCACCCCCGATCTTGATGTGGACCGTATATTGAAAGCGATGGAAAACCGTTACCAAAACGAACAACTTACCACCATCGATGGCGTAAAAATTGACTTTAGCCACAGCTGGGTGCATTTGAGAAAGAGCAATACCGAACCCATTATCAGGATATACACCGAAGCCCCGACCCAAGACGAAGCGGATGCCTTGGCAGATAAAATCATTACTGAAATAAAGGCTGTTGCAAATATTTAGTAAATTTGCACCATAACATTTGGATAGATGATTTCTACAGAAAAATCAAAGGCTATTTCTTCTGAACTTGAAAATTATTTTAACAAGTTCAGGAAACATATCATTGGTATCAACCAAGAATTTGAATCGCCATTCGGCACCCAGAAAATCGTCTATACAGATTGGACAGCTTCCGGGAGGCTGTACCGCCCAATCGAGGAAAAGTTGAGCAACGATTTTGGTCCTTTTGTGGCCAATACCCATACTGAAACCACTGTTTCCGGTACGGCCATGACACGAGCTTACCATAAGGCCAAACATATTATCAAAACCCATGTAAACTCCCATGCTGATGATGTGTTGATTGTCAGCGGTAGCGGCATGACAGGCGTCATCAATAAGTTCCAGCGCATTCTTGGGCTCAAGATCCCCGAAAACCTCCAGAAGTACATCAAAGTTCCGGACGAAATCCGACCGGTGGTTTTTATTTCGCACATGGAACACCATAGCAACCAAACCTCGTGGCTGGAAACCATAGCCAAAGTAGAGGTTGTTCCGCCCGACCATGATGGGCTTTTCAGCCTTCAAAATCTTGAAAAGCTGCTTTTGGAGTATAAAGACCGCCCTTTGAAGATAGCGTCGGTTGTAGCAAATTCTAATGTGACGGGTATCAGCACTCCATACCATGATATTGCAAAAGTGATGCACCGCCACGGTGGTGTCTGCTTTGTGGATTTTGCCTGTTCCGCACCATATGTGCCTATCGATATGCATCCCGCTGACCCTGAGGCTTCGCTCGACGCCATTTTCTTTTCGCCACATAAATTTTTGGGTGGCCCAGGTACTTCGGGCGTGTTGATTTTCAACAAAAAGCTCTATAAAAATATGGTGCCGGACTGCCCCGGTGGCGGCACTGTAAGTTGGACCAATCCTTGGGGAGAACACAAATATATTGATGATATCGAGGATAGGGAAGACGGTGGTACACCTGGATTTCTCCAGACCATCAAGACCGCTCTTGCCATAAAGCTCAAGGAACAAATGGGTGTTGAAAATATCTTAAAACGTGAGCACGAGATCGTCACTTATATTTTCACGGAATTGGGTGCAGTAAAAAACCTGAACATCCTTGCCGGACAGCACAAAACACGGTTGGGCGTGATTTCTTTCTATATAGATGACTTGCATTATAATCTGGGTGTCAAGCTGTTAAACGACCGATTTGGCATACAGACACGTGGTGGATGTAGTTGCGCCGGTACTTATGGGCATTTCCTCCTGCACGTTGATATGGAGAAATCGCACGAGCTGACCAATGAAATTTCTTTGGGCGACCTGGCACGGAAACCGGGCTGGATTCGTATGTCCATTCACCCGACGACTACTAATGCAGAAATCCAATACGTTTGCGAGAGTATAAAATCACTTGCAAAAAACCATAAAGAATGGGCTTTGGACTATAATTACCTCAAGCACTCCAATGAGTTTGTCCATAAAGCACATGGAAACGCTGCCGGGATGGATAGGGTAGATGCTTGGTTCAGTCTTTGATCACTTGAATTTTTCCGGTACGATGTCTTTGTGTTTCCAGCGCTTGTGGGTCCAAAGGTAATATTGCGGAGCTTCAAAGATTTGCTTTTCTACCAGCCTGAAAAATTTATCGGTAATCTCGTAATCCTTGTATTCGTTTGGATTCATGGCGATCAATTCAAACGAAGCTTCGTAAAAACCTCTTTCAGCCCGTTTTACCTTTAAAAAAACCACGGGCATGTCTAATTTCTTGGAAAGCATTTCAGCTCCGGTATGCATCGGCACTTTGTATCCCATAAACTCGCCCCAATGTAGCGCATTGTGGGGTTTGGCCGTTTGGTCTGAAGCAAAGCCATTGATGGTTAGCTCTCCCTTGGATTTGGCCTCGATAAGCGTGGGAATGGTTTCTTTGGTTGTAATGAGATAACTGTTGTATTTGGCACGGATACGTTTTACCAAACGGTCAAAGTAGGGGTTGGCAAGACGTTTGTAAACGGCATAGCCTCTACTTTTTAAATACTTTTGCAGGATGAAAATCCATTCCCAACTTGCGTAATGGGCGCACATGAGCATGGTGCTTTTACCTTGGTTTTCAATATTATGAAGTAGATCTAAATTGGTAAATCGGAATCGTTTTTTCATTTCGTCTTCAGAAATGGTCAGTGATTTTATGGCCTCCACGACCATATCGCACAAGTGATGGTAAAATTTTGTGGTAATGTCATTGATTTCGCTTTGTTTTTTTTCGGGAAAAACAAGGCGTAGATTGTTCTGGACCACTTTTTTGCGATATCCGATGACTTTGTATATCCAAAAGTAAAGAAAATCTGAAAAGGCATAGAGCAACCTGAACGGAAGTATGGAAATCAGCCACAAAAATGGATAAACCAAGATGTAAGCGAGAAATTGCATGAATATATGTTAGATTTGCAACAAATATATGGCTTTATTGTAACTTAATGTTTATGGTTTTATGGGTAATTTGAGTTTGGTGGCAATTGCCATCATTGCGGCAAATGTTATCATTTCATATAAAGGCTTCAATGATTATGGCTTTTTTGAGAGGTACAAGTTCAATGTTGGGGCTGTGCGCCGTGGAGAACAGGTTCGGATTTTTAGTGCCGGTTTTCTTCATGTGGACTGGTCGCACCTTTTTGTCAATATGTTCACCCTGTTCTTTTTTGCAGATATTGTGGTCTATAGGGTTGGCACGGTCAATTTTTTGGTCATCTATCTTTTGAGCCTTGTTTTGGGTAATCTGTTATCGCTTTATTTCCATAAGAACGAGTTCCATTATTCGGCGGTTGGTGCCAGTGGTGCGGTTACGGGCGTTTTGTATTCGGCCATTCTCATAGAACCGCAAATGAGCCTGTTTTTATTTCTGATCCCCATTCCTATTCCGGCGTACGTTTTTGGTATTGGTTATCTTTTTTATTCCATTTATGGGATGAAAAACAGAATTGGGAATATTGGACATGATGCCCATTTTGGCGGTGCCATTGGTGGTTTTTTGGTCACTTTGATAATGCTTCCGTCGCTTTTGGTGACCGATCCTTTGATGGTCACCCTTTTGTCCATTCCCATTATCATTCTTTTTGTGATGCACAAGTACGGGAAACTTTGAACAAATCCGGGTCTGTTCCTTGCTTTTGTTTACCGTTTCATTTCTTTATGAATGGTCGGGCGGTTTGCTCCATGAACCTAAAGGGAGTGTAAATAACTGACCTCAATCCAATAGCTCCGCTATTTTGTCTTCAAGGGCTTTTCCCCTCAAATTCTTTGCGACGATCTTTCCATTGGAATCCAAAATGAACGTAGCGGGGATTGATCGGATGTTGTACTGTTGGGCTATGGGATCGTTGAAATAGTTGAGGTTAGAAATATGGTGCCAAGTGAGTTTGTCATCCGCAATAGCCTTTACCCATTTGTCCTTTTGGCCGGCTCTGTCCAGAGACACGCCAATGATTTCGAGGCCTTTTTTGTGATATTTTTCATAGACTTTTACCACATTTGGGTTTTCCTTTCTGCATGGACCGCACCAAGATGCCCAGAAATCGATTATTGTAGCCTTGCCCTTGATGTCGCTCAATGCAATGGTCTTTCCATCGGGGGAAGGCCCGGAGAACTCTGGCGGCGACTGTCCGATATCCAATTTTGCAAGGTTTTCCTTGCTGGCTTTGGTCGTTAAAATCTTTGATTTTACTATCTGTCCAAATTGAGAGTTTTTAATTTCGGTATTGAGGTTCTCAAAGCTTTCTTCTATTTTGTTGATATCAGACTTGGGGCTCAATAGTTGCTTTTCTATCATGACAAGTGAAAAAGTAGCGTCTTTGTGGTTCGCTGCAAATTCAAATGGGTAATTCGTCAGCCGCTCATTGATTTTATTGAATTCACTGATGATTTCTTTTCTGGCCAAAGAATCGGCAGGATCGGTATGGGTCCTGACCTTTAGGTTGATTTCGTTGCGTTCGGCCATCATTTTTTCTACCGCATCATTATAAATTTTCATGACCTCATTGGATCTGGTTCCGGTGACTTTTGAGGCATTGATGTCGGTTTTGTCAAAAACGATGTTGATGGCAGAGTTTTCGACCATTACCGGGATAAAACCATTTACGCCGTCTACTTCCAAGTACCACATTTGGGGCGTATCTGTCTTTCCTTCAAACACGAATTTTTCGTCCATAACCATGGCCGATCCAATTGGGATGCTGCGCCTGCCGTTTATGTCGCTGGCATTCAGGTACACCCTGACACCATTATAGATACCTTTGGCCGTGCCGTTGATGACATATCCTTCGGTTTTTTTTACTTCTTCTTTGCAGGAAACCAGTAGCAGTCCTATCAAAAATAAACCCAATAGTTTTTTCATTGTCCAATTTTTTTTGAGTTGCAAATATATAGATTATTGATAGCACGTCAAAATTGTAAACATTGCTTATTGCAACGATTGGTTTGACGCGCTGAATTTGAAATTTGAAAATTTTAATACTGGTAATTGTATTATAAAATCCTATTTTCGCAAAAATTACAATAGCTTTTTTATGGAATTATATTACACATTTTCGGTCTTGATTGTATTGGCATCGTTATTTTCTTATTGGAACCTTCGTTTTTTGAAATTGCCCGGTACCATTGGTATCATGGTCATAGCGATGATGGTTTCGGTTGGGGTTCGTTTGTTGGGAGAACGATTTTTTCCTGATACGGCAAGACAATTTTTCGAGCTTGTGCAGGATTTTGATTTTACAGAGATCCTGATGGGCGCCATGCTCAACTTTCTGTTATTTGCCGGTGCACTGCATGTGAATTTTGCTGATCTAAAAGAACACAAACTGCCCATTATCACGTATGCTACCATCAGTGTGGTATTATCGGCATTTATCATTTCCGGGTTGTTCTATTATGTGGCCCCGCTTATGGGGATTAACATTCCGTATATTTATTGTCTTCTGTTCGGAACGCTCATTTCGCCAACCGATCCGATCGTGGTACTTGGCATTTTGAAACAGGCCAAAGTGCCAAAACGTATCGAAACCAAAATCACCGGTGAGTCGCTGTTCAACGACGGTGTGGCAGTCGTGATGTTTGCCGTGGTTTTGAAACTCGCCGTTGATTCAGATTTTGATGCCACTTTTGGTTCGATTTCAAAATTGTTCCTGTTAGAAGCCGGCGGCGGCATTCTTTTGGGTGCGCTTTTGGGTTTTACCTCCAGTAGGGTCATGAAGAAAATTGATGATTATAAAGTATCGGTATTGATTACTTTGTCCATTGTGATGGGCGGTTTTTTGGTAGCCAAGCAAACCCATGTGTCGTCACCTTTGGCAATGGTTGTTGCTGGATTGATAATTGGAAATTACGGTAAATCAGTGGCCATGAGCGCTGTTACAAGGGATTATTTGGGTAAATTTTGGGAACTTGTCGATGAGATAATGAATGCCATACTGTTCTTATTCATCGGGTTTGAGTTGCTGATGCTTCCCGACCTTACCGAACAGTTATTTTTGGGAATCGTTGCGATCGCAATCGTACTTTTGGCCCGTTTGTTATCCATTTTTATCCCGGCTTCAACCATTTTGCGCAAAAGAACGTATACGCGGGGTTCGCTGATTACGATGGTTTGGGGTGGTATCCGTGGTGGTGTTTCCATTGCGTTGGTAATGAGCATCCCTAACTCCGCAGGGGAAATCAAGGAAGTACTGTTGGAGGTAACCTATATCGTTGTACTGTTTTCTATAGTGGTCCAGGGATTGTCCGTCGGGAAAGTGGCGCAAAAAGTACTCAAAAACGATATTGTAACAGATGCAGAGATGTCATCCTGAAGCACTGGTAAATGATTGGTTGTCAGTGTATTTTAACTTTATTGTAAGTAGATGCGTTAAAAATGACAAACGGCCTACTTTGGAAGTACCGGCTCATGATCTAAATTACCAACAACTATTTTGACCGGCTCAAAAATACAAGCCGTATCTTTGTAACATTTACCTGCTATTACTATGATACTGAACGATACCATTGTTGCTCTTGCTACCCCTTCGGGAGCGGGTGCTGTTGCCATTATACGGATTTCGGGAAATAAAGCCATCGAAATTGCCAATGCTGTTTTTCGTTCGGTACGGAACAAGGATCTGACCAAACAAAAAACACATACAATTCATTTAGGGCATATCGTGGATCCTTCGACAAGTTCGGGGCAGGTTAAAATTTTGGATCAAGTTTTGGTTTCGATTTTCAAAAACCCAAATTCTTATACAGGGGAAGATGTAATTGAAATTTCGTGTCACGGTTCGGTTTTTATCCAACAACAGATCATTCAGTTGTTACTTCGTAAAGGTTGCCGAATGGCACAAGCAGGTGAGTTTACGTTGCGATCGTTTCTCAATGGAAAAATGGATTTGTCACAAGCCGAAGCGGTAGCCGATTTAATCAATTCGGATAACGAAGCATCACATCAAATTGCCATGCAACAAATGCGTGGAGGATTTAGTAACGAGATAGCCAAACTTCGTGAGGAGCTTTTAAATTTCGCTTCTTTAATCGAACTTGAGCTTGATTTTGCAGAAGAAGATGTAGAATTTGCTGACCGAACGCAATTTAAAGAACTGCTCAACCGAATTGAATTTGTCCTGAAACGTCTGATTGACAGTTTTGCAGTCGGAAACGTGATTAAGAACGGAATCCCCGTAGCGATTGTCGGAGAACCAAATGTAGGGAAATCAACACTTTTGAATGCTTTGCTCAACGAAGAAAGAGCCATAGTTTCGGATGTTGCAGGAACAACACGTGATACGATTGAAGACGAACTCACAATTGGAGGCATTGGTTTCCGCTTTATTGATACAGCAGGAATCAGGGATACGAAAGACGTAGTCGAAAATATCGGAATCCAAAAGACATTTGAAAAGCTTGAAAAAGCCCAGATTGTTATAAGCCTCCCCAACTTCTCCAAAGGAGGGGCTTTTGAAACTGGCAAAATAGTATCTGAAATTGAACTCCTAAAAAATAAGTATCCCCAAAAAACAATTATTGTAGTTATCAACAAAATGGATTTGTTAGACGAAAGCCAAATCTCAAATCTCAAATCTCAAATCTCAAATCTATTGTTCATTTCAGCCAAAAAGAATATCGGAATTGAAGAACTTAAAAACACTTTGCTATCGCTTGTGAATACTGGTGCTTTGCAAAACAACGAAACGATTGTAACCAATACGAGACATTACGACGCACTTCTGAAAGCCTTGGAAGAAATCCAAAAAGTGCGTTTCGGGTTGGAAAGCGGTCTGTCGTCAGATTTGATGGCGATTGATATCAGACAGGCATTGTATTATTTTGGAGAAATCACAGGGCAAGTGTCTAATGATGAGTTACTTGGAAATATCTTTGCTAACTTTTGCATCGGAAAGTAACTACCACAAAACAACCAAATACCAAAACCATAAAAAACCAATATAAAGCCCTGTAAATAAGGGCTTTTTTTATGCTTTTAAATATAGGTTTATTTTGCGTTGTTACTTGTTTATTTATGGAATATTTGTACCTTTGTTGTACCTTAAAGCAGTTGAGGTACAAAATACGGGGTTAAGCCCTTTTTATTTTGCGCTTAATTGCACTTAAATATACTTAATGATACTTAAAGCTATTAAATGAGTTCAAAAATTGAGGTACAACGAATTTGCCAGCATTGCGGTAATGAGTTCACAGCCCGAACCACAGTAACCCGTTTCTGTTCCCACAGGTGCGCAAGTGCAGCATACAAACAAAAGGTAAGGGCTGGCAAGGTTGAGGAAAGCAATAAACAAACACAGCAAGTAAAAACCCGACCTATTGAGGAACTGAAAGCAAAAGAGTTTTTAACTGTTCGTGAAGTTGCCCGGTTGCTTAACTGTTCGGTACGTTCAGCATATTACTACATTGAAAGCGGAACTATCAAAGCCGTGAATTTAGGGCAAAGGATTACAAGGGTTAAGCGTTCCGATATTGATAAACTGTTTGAACAGCCCCAGCCCGTAACGCCTCAACACGAACAAAAGCAGTTTGATATTGCAGACTGTTATACCCTTACCGAAGTACAAAGCAAATACGGTATTTCAGAAACAGCCTTACAAAACCTTATCAAACGAAACAGCATACCCAAAATAAAAAAAGGTTGGTATGCCTATGTACCGAAACCGATTATTGATAAACTATTGAGATAAACACCAAAGCATAAAAGACAATGGCAACCAAAGTAACATTAAGACAAAAAGCAATTTCAGGGAATAGGAAAAGTTTGTATTTAGATTTTTACCCACCGATACCACACCCTGAAACGGGCGAACCTACACGCAGGGAGTTTTTAGGGCTTTACATTTTTGAGAAACCCAAAACACCTATTGACAAACTGCATAATGCTGAAACCTTGAAAATTAGCGAAAGCATACGTCAAAAACGGGAAAACTTTTTGAATAAACCTGAAATTTACAGCGAATACGAAAAAGAACAGTTGCGTAAAAAGGAATTGGGCGAACAATGTTTTATTGAGTATTTCAGAAAGTTAGCAAATAAACGCAAAGCAAGTAACCACGATAATTGGGTTTCAGCACTTAACTACATTGAAGCGTTTACCAACGGTAAATTGAAGTTTACAGACCTCAACGAAAAGTTTTTGGAGGATTTCAAAGAATACCTACTTTCAACCAAAAGCAAAAAAAGCGACAAAACCACCCTTTCACAAAATTCAGCCGTTTCATATTTCAACAAGGTTAAAGCTGCATTGAAACAAGCCTATAAGGACGGTATTTTGCAATACGACCTAAACGCTAAAATAAGCCCTATAAAGGCAGCCGAAACAAGACGGGAATACTTGACCCTTGACGAACTGAATAAACTTGTAAAAACACCGTGCAACAATGATTTATTGAAACGTGCAGCCTTGTTTTCAGCCCTTACCGGATTGAGGTTTTCAGATATTCAAAAAATGGTTTGGGGCGAACTTGAATACATTGAGGGGCAAGGGTATTTCCTGAATTTCAGCCAAAAGAAAACCAAAGGCGTTGAGGTTTTACCAATATCCGAACAGGCAGTAAGTTTATTAAACGAAAAAGGCGAACCCACAGCCAAAGTTTTTGAAGGTTTGGAATATTCAGCCTACCATAACAAACACCTGTTTCAATGGATTGGAGCAGCAGGGATAACCAAAGATATTACCTTTCATTGTTTCCGGCATACGTTCGCCACCTTACAACTGTTCAACGGTACGGACATTTACACCGTTTCAAAGATGTTAGGACATAAAGACCTGAAAACAACGCAGGTTTACGCTAAAATAGTCGATGAAGCCAAACGAACGGCAGCCGACAAAATAAAACTGGATTTGTAAAATGGGAAAACTACATGATTTTATTAAAGAAAACACGGAAAAAGCCCTATTAATCGACCTTGAAAATTGCGGGGCGTTGCCCTGTCAAATATTGCTTAAGCAAAAATTAAAGCCCAACAAAGAGTTTATTGAAAACGCTATTAACGAACTGGAAAACAGATTGGTAAATTGTTTGGCTAAAAATAACCACATAGCAGACAAAAGTAAAACGCCTGGTTATTTGCAGGATATTAGGCTTTATTTGGAATATAGTAGTTTATTGCCATCTCGACCGATTGTTAAGCAAAAACCTGAACTTAATAAAGCGTTAATTTCATTTAGTAGTAACGAAATAATTGAAAGCCTACATAATGAGCTAAAAGGGTATTTTCAAGGCAAAGAAGCCGAATTAAAAAGAGCCTTGCAAGGTAAACAGCTTCAAGAATTTCTGTTATTTCCACATAACCAAAATAAATTTGTTGAGGTATTCAAAAGGTTAAAGTACAACGGTTTTTTATTAAGCACACCAAAAGAAACAAAGGACTGGATTTGTGCAACCTTTACTTACCAGTACCAAAAAGGTAACAAAAAAGAAGTAAGAAAATTTAACACCTCAACCGTTCACGATATTCTAACAAAAGATAAAGGCGAACCCACCAAAAAAGAAAGGATTTGTAACGTGGATTGGTTGCCCTACAAAAGCCACCTAACAAGGCAAAGAGAAGCTGAAAAAGAAAGTATCTAAAAAAACTAAACCCCTATTAACCCCTTAAGCCTATTTGGGTATTGATAGGGGTATTTTTTGCCCTGTTCATTTGCTGCATTGATAATTTAAAAATGTAGTAAAATGAATAATCCATTTGAAGTAATTGAAGCAAGGTTAAGCAGTATTGAAAACTTAATACTTGACCTTAAACACAAACCCCAAACGGTTGAACCCACCGACCAACCTGAACAGCTTTTAACAATTCAGGAAGCAGCCGAATTTTTGAGCCTTACAGTACCCACAATGTACAGCAAAGTAAGTAAAGGCGAATTACCTGTAATGAAGCGAAGTAAACGCCTGTATTTTTCCCGTACTGAATTACTGGACTATCTTAAAGACGGGCGTAAAAAGTCAAACGCTGAAATTGAGCAGGAAGCCAAAGCGTATTTGTTGAACAATAAAAAAGGGCTGAACAATGGAAAATAACCAAAGAACAGCCCCAAACTTTTTGCATAAAAGACGGGTACAAGATAAGATTTTAACCTTAAAATACATTATTAAGCAGGTTGAAAAAGGTACTGGATTGAGTTTTTCAGAACTTAAAGAACAGTATTCAGATGAACATTTATTTACAGTCGCTTTAAAGCACGTTACTACCACAAAGAAAGCACTTTGCACAGCGTTCAATATTCCCGTAGAAGCAGGTTGCAGATATAAACGCACACTTGAAAAGAAAGGGAATTTAGTACAGTCAATTGATGAGGTAATTTGCCCATTCACAAAGCACCCGGCACACTTAATAAGCACCAACCCCGAAGAGTTTGAAAGGTTGCTAAAATCAAATACGAACCAATTAAACTTATTTGAATAATGGAAGCAGTTAAGATAACCCCCGTATTTGATGACCTCAACAACCCATTGGAACAGCCCGAAGTTTGGCATAATCATATTGAGCAACTGGAGCAGAAACGCAAAGATGCCGAACAGAACAAAGGCTTATTCAAAGTAAAGACAGCCAACGAATGGTTGGAACTTGCAAAAGCAACCCCAATACCTGAAACGCTATTTGGCGAATTTTGGCACGAAGGCGAAATAAGTATTTTGTTTTCAGATAGCAATTTAGGTAAGTCCATTTTGTCCGTTCAGATTGCTGACAGCATAAGCAAGGGGCAACAAATACCGGGCTTTAAACTGGAAGCAAAAAAACAACCCGTTTTATACTTTGATTTTGAACTTTCAGCCAAACAATTTGAGGTAAGGTATTCAATAAAGAATGAAGCCCAAAAGGTATTTGAACAGCATTACACTTTTGATGACAATTTTAAAAGAATTGAGATAAACCCCGAAGCTGATATACCAACCGAAAGCAGTTTTGAAGATTATCTTAATCAATCATTGGAGCAAAGTGTAATTGAAACAGGTGCTAAAATCTTAATCATTGATAATATTACATACCTCCGAAACGAAACGGAAAAATCAAAAGACGCTTTGCCTTTAATGAAGCACCTGAAAGCATTAAAAAGCAAATACGGACTTTCTATTTTGGCACTTGCACACACCCCGAAAAGAGATTTGAGCCGACCGATTACGCAAAATGATTTAGCAGGGAGTAAAATGCTTTACAATTTTGTAGATAGTTGTTTTGCAATAGGACAAAGTAATACCGATAAAAATTTACGGTATATCAAACAGATTAAAGCCCGAAATACGGCAATGATTTACGATACTGAAAACGTAATTGTTTGTCAAATTGATAAGCCGTACAATTTCCTTGCATTTGAGTTTATAGATTTTGGAGCAGAACGGGAACACCTTAAACAGCTAACTGAAAAAGACCACGAAAGTAAAATTTCCGAAGCGTTGGAATTGAAAAAACAAGGACTTTCAAACGTACAAATTGCCAAACAGTTTGGAGTTTCAGAGGGTGCAGTACGAAAATGGATTAAAAAAGGAGTTGAAAATGAATAGTTTACAAAATAACCTCGTACCGTTCGTACCGTTCGTACCCTGTACGAGTAGTACGAATAGTACGAATGAACACCGATATACATTAGCAAGTAACAAAGCACCAAAATTGAATTGTCCTTATTGTGGAGCAAAAAAGCATTGGCAACGATACATTGATATTGAAACGGGCGAAGTATTGCCCGACCATTGGGGCAGGTGCGATAATCAAGATAAATGCAGACAATGGAACGACCCCTATAAAGACGGTTACGCAAAAGCAATTTGGGAACAGGAACAGGGCAACCGTTCGGAATTACCGAACAACTGGAAGCCACAACGAAAAAAGGCAATACCACAGCCCACACCTGAACCCGTATTCTTTGACTTTGATACTTTCAAACAAACATTACAGCCCGAACGCTATGAAAAGAACACGTTTATACAGAACCTATTTTATAGGGTACAATTTCCCTTTGAAGTTGATGAGGTTACAAAAGTTATTCAGTTGTACCGACTGGGTACGGTTGCAAATGGTTACAGAGCAGGGGCAAATACTTTTCCTTTTATAGATATAAAGGGCAATGTTAGAGCCGTGCAGGTTAAACAATTTGACGAACAGAACCACACCACAGGCACGGACTTTTTACACTCAATAATTGAAAAGCACCACACCCGAAACAATAAGCCGTTGCCCGAATGGTTGGAAGCCTACACAAAGCAGGATAAACAAATTTCCTGTTTATTTGGCGAACACCTTTTAACCAAATATCCAAATAATCCCGTTGCATTAGTTGAAGCACCAAAAACGGCAATTTATTGTTGGTTATACTTCAATAAAAGCAAATATCCTATTTACAAGGATTGTATTTGGTTGGCAGCTGGAGCAAAAGGATATTTAAACTTTGAAAAAGTCAAAGTATTACAGGGGCGGTTTGTGTATGTATTGCCCGACCTATCAAAAGACGGTACTACTTTCAAAGAATGGGAAACCAAAACCAAAGAGTACGAAAGCCGTTTACCCGGAACACGTTTTATAATGGATGATATACTGGAGCAATACGGAACACCCGAACAAAGGGAACAGGGGGCGGATATTGCAGACGTTTTAACATTTGACTGGCGGACGATTAGAGCAGTACCCAAACCACCACAGCCCGAACCTGAAAAAGTTACTAAAGTTACTAAAGTTACCCACCAACAAAACATTTATTTTTCACACGCTGAAGTTGAGATATTCAAAACTGAAAAAGCCGAAAATAATATTAACGAAAATGAATACAGAAAACTTAAAAATCAAATTGCAGAACTTGAAAAAGGAATTGCAGGAGCAAAGGAGCTTAACCGAAATTTGGAACAGACGTTTAGAACGGTTGCAGCGAAAGCAGATTTTTACCAAGTAGCACCTAAATACATAACAGAGCCAAAAAGTACAGTAGAAAAAATAAAAGAATTGATTTACTGGACTTCATAAATTATTAAATCAAAATGATATGAGAGCAAAAAAGAGTTTACAAAAATTTACACAATCCGAAGCCAAAATAAATAAGGTACTTTCCCTTGAACAGATTACCCCAAGCGACCTTGAACCGCTAAACGAACCTGAAACAGACCGTTTATTGGAACAACTTACCGAAAAATTTAAGAAGCTGAAAGGGACGGAAAGAGATAAGTTTTACAAAAAGATTGAGCCTATTATAAGCGACACCTCTAAAAACCAACTTTGGGAAAATAACCACATTCAAATTACGTGGGCTATTTCAACTTTGATGCAGGAATACGGGCGTATGCCAACCAAAACAGAAATAGCGACCAAAACAGAGTTGAGCCGTCAAACAATACATAAACACCTCAAAGAATACACAAACCACCCCCAATATTTAGGGCAAATTGAACAGTTCAAGTTTATGACATCAAAAGTTTTAGCAAAGGTTTTTCAGTTTGCAGTAAACGGGGATATAGGAGCAGCCAAACTTTATTTCAATGTTATGGGTTTTATGAATAACGGGCAAACCCCGAACAATACTTTGATACAAAACCAAAATAACTACATTCAAATAAATGGAACGGTATTAAGTCAGGAAACTGTTAAGTACCTCAACCCCGAACAACTTAACACTATTGAAACAATTTTAAAAACAGCGTTACCACAGCCCGAAGTTTTACAAATTGATAAGCTGAACGGAAAGTAAAGCCGTTTAACGCATCAAAAGTGAATTTTCCGAAAGGTATTGTACCTTATTTGTACCTTAAAAACACAACTAACTGATATTTAACACTAATTACTTTTTGCATCGGAAAATGATTTCTTATCTTTGTGATAATATCAAATGATACTATCATAAATGAAACCACCTTATAACATAACAGAAAAAATTGTAACGTTAGTTGCTTCTATTTCAGAAAAGATAGGAGAAATTAACGCTTCTCATTTATACAAACCCGCTACCGAATTACGAAAGAAAAACCGAATTAAAACCATTCAATCTTCTTTGGAAATTGAGGGCAATACATTAACCGAAGAACAAATCACGGCGTTATTAGAAAACAAAAGAGTTATTGCTCCTCAAAAAGATATTTTAGAAGTTCAAAATGCTATAAAAGTATATGAACAACTCAATAGATTTAATCCTTTCCAATTAAAAGATTTAGAAAAAGCTCACGCTATTTTAATGAATGGATTAATTGACAATGCAGGAAAATTAAGAACTACCAATGTTGGAATTGTAAAAGGTTCAAAAGTAGAACATATTGCACCAAGCGGAACAATGGTAAACGGACTAATGAAAGACCTTTTTGAGTATCTGAAAAAAGACAACGATTTAATCCTCATCAAAAGTTGTGTCTTTCATTATGAATTTGAATTTATCCATCCCTTTTTAGACGGAAACGGAAGAATGGGCAGATTGTGGCAAACCTTAATTCTAATGCAACAATATCCAGTATTTGAATATTTACCTGTTGAATCATTAATAAAGCAAAAACAAAGCGATTATTACAACAAATTATCCGAATCCGATAAAAAAGGAAATTCAACACCATTTATCGAATTTATGTTGGAAATCATTTTAGAGTCATTAGACGGACTTTTACAATCTCAATCTGTAACACTTTATACAGAAGATAGAATACGCTTATTTGCAGCCAAAATAGGCAAGAATACATTTAGTAGAAAAGACTATATGCAGAATTTTAAAAACATATCTGCACCAACAGCCAGTAGAGATTTAAAATGGGCAGTTGAACAAGGCATTTTATCTAAATTTGGAGAGCAGAGATTAACGGAATATCAATTTAAATAATTTTTGCGGAGATTAAACTGCTTATTCACCGCATTTTTGCAGAGAATAATTATTTTATACCCTAAAAGGTATAATTTTGCATAATATGAATATATTTATACCCAAAAGGGTATAAAATGAGCAATTCATTATCGGTATTTATAAAAGGAAAACGTAAACAACTTGGAATAACTCAATTAGAATTATCTGAACGTGCAGGTGTAGGACTTCGTTTTGTTCGTGAATTGGAACACGGAAAACAATCGGTTCGATTAGATAAAGTGAATCAAATATTATTTTTATTTGGTTCAGAGGTTGGGGTAGTTAGTATAAAAGAGTACTAAGAGCATTTCATATTTTGACCAATATTTTCGCTGATTTTCAACGCTTTCTCCCAATACTTGGCACTCATACCCTTATCTCGCTGAAAATTTCAAAATGATGCAAATTTTGCATCGGAAAATGATTTCCTATCTTCGTGATAATATCAAATGATACTATCATAAATGAAGCCGCCTTTTACTATTACCGATAAAATTGTAGCGTTAGTTGCTTCTATTTCAGAAAAGATAGGAGAAATTAACGCTACGCATTTATATAAACCTGCCACCGAATTACGAAAGAAAAATAGAATCAAAACCATTCAATCATCTTTAGAAATTGAGGGCAATACTTTAACCGAAGAACAAATCACGGCTTTATTAGAAAACAAAAGAGTTTTAGCTCCTCAAAGGGTATTTTAGAAGTTCAAAATGCTATAAAAACGTGAGTTCGACGTAAAACTACTGAAATATGATGATTTGTAGTATCGACAAAGTTATTTATGAGCGACGGTTTTTTTTCAGCAAAATTGTAAGCTATTAAAGCAGAAAACACATTGTCGAAGTAGTTTACCTGAGAACGATTTCTTGAGTGTTCAATTTGAAAGATGTTTTTAAGTTGGTCAAATATGGTCTCAATAATGGCTCTTTTTCTTAAATAAAAGGCATCTTGAATTGGAGTTACTAATTTGGTTTTCATGTTCTTTCTCAATTTGGTAACCAAGTGTATTCCGTTTGAAAAAAGGTTATGAAAAAGCTCTTTTGACAAGTATCCTTTATCGCCAAATAATTTACCGTAAAGCTTCTTGATAAACCCTTTCATTTTCAAAGGGCTTGTGTCGTGAACATTAGCCGGAGTGCGCATAAAATCTATAATCCCGCCACAATCATTGGTAACAATATGAAGTTTAAAACCATAAAACCACCCCAGGGAACACTGACCTCTTTGAGCTAAATTTTTGAAGGTTTTATGCTGATGGATTCGTCTTTTACCGCAAACTCTCAAAGGCGTAGAATCGATAAAACTAATACCTGTACAATCAGCCAACCCTTTTGTTTTAAGATAGATCATCATCGGAATAAACGAAGTCGATTTAAGCCCGACCATTCTGTTGCAGCTGACCAAATTTGGAAATTCACTTGTCAAGAATTTACAAACGTATTCCAAATAAAAGGCTTTAAAATTTCTGTAATTGGAGGTATGAAAAAGCACTTGGATCGTGATGATTTCCGAAAGCGACAAACTGGACTTTCTTATACGTTTTTTACCATTGGAAAGCATCTGTTTTTCCCAACTTGGAACAAAATCTTTACAAAAATCATCAATAGAACAAAAAATAGTCGTAATTTTATCAATGGAAATCATAAGCAAAAGTTTAGTATTTATTTGAACTTCAAGAACTTAAATACACTAACTTTTGCTTTTTTATGCAAATTTTTACCTTAAATTATATCGAACTCACGTTAAATACAAATTTCATTTTTTAGGCACTATTTTCGCTTATTTTCCAAACTTGAAACTCAAACAAAGTACAATCACTATTGAAACACTGAATTTTTAGGTTGTTTCATATTTTGCATCGTAAATAGAAGTGTTGTGCGGGTTGCATCAAACAACGATATTGAAGATCATATCCGTGAACCATTGAATGAATATGTTTCCTGTTCAGCAACCGGAAGAAAATTGGGCCATCCGATGTTGGATAAAATTAAAACACCGTGAAAATATCCAAATACCAATTGCTTTTCACAGTATTTGGTTTTGTTGTTAAGAAGCTTGTTCGTTGTGCCGGTATCCTTTGCAGTAATCCTTAATACGGTCCACTACTGCAACCCGTTTATCGTCTTGCGAATCGCCACGAGGTTGGTAAGCAGCTTATTGAGGTAATCCAAGTGCAGCATATTGGCGCCATCGCTTTTGGCATTTGCTGGGTCAAAATGCGTTTCAAGGAATAAACCGTCCACATTGTTTACCACACCGGCACGTGCAATGGTTTCTATCATATCGGGTCGACCGCCGGTCACACCGCTGGTCTGGTTGGGCTGTTGCAGCGAGTGAGTCACATCGAGAATTGTGGGCGCATATTGGCGCATGGTAGGAATGCCGCGAAAATCTACAATCATATCCTGATAACCAAACATCGTACCGCGGTCGGTAATCCACGTTTTGTGATTGCCGGCATCTTTGACTTTTTGTACGGCGTGTTTCATGGCTTCAGGACTCATGAATTGCCCTTTTTTCAGGTTTACGATTTTTCCGGTTTGAGCAGCAGCGACCACCAAATCGGTTTGTCGCACCAAAAAAGCAGGGATCTGAAGCACATCCACATATTCGGCAGCCATCGAGGCGTCAGATATTTCGTGAATGTCCGTAACTGTTGGTATATCAAATGTATCCGAAACTTTTTTTAGGATTTTAAGTGCTTTTTCATCGCCAATTCCCGTAAAACTATCGATACGGCTTCGGTTTGCTTTCTTAAAACTGCCTTTGAACACATAGGGAATTTGTAGCTCATCGGTAATACTTACAATCTTTTCCGCAATGCGCAATGCCATATCTTCGCCCTCAATGGCGCAAGGGCCGGCAAGAAGAAAGAAATTATCTGAATTTTGGTGCTTTATCTTGGGAACATCGTTGAGGGTCATCGCTTTTTTTGATTTTTAAAAAGCAAAGTTACATAAAAAAATATGTGAAATGGATGGAATTGATAGGTTATGGGTGTTGGCAATCAGTGTCTGGTGCCTGCCTTAAAACAAAATCATCGATTGCGATTCTTCAAAACACCTTCTTAATGCTGTTTCGTACCATCCAAAGCGCCATGACAAAATTGGCAACCACAAAAAGGCCGCCCAAAAAAAGGCCTTGTTTGGTATTTTCCGAAATAGAAAAAATGTTAAGACTGTCAGACAGATACGCTAAAATCATATAGGATGACAGGCAAACAAATGTAATGCCCAAAGAAAAATTTAGTTTTTCGTTGGGTTTTACCAATTGCCAAATAAAAGGAATACCAAACAAAAGAATTGGATAAGCAGAAAGACCTTCACTTTGATTGACCATTGTAAACCAATAGGCAATAACGGCCAAAAAATAGAGGTATGGCGTAATAATCGAGAATTTGCTGAACATTTTCATCTGTCAAATATTTTAATTATCAGATGCAAATCGCCATTTTGTTAGGGAGGTTGGTAGGGATAGTGGCTATTTACTATTAATCATTTATACAACGAAAATTACGGCGATTAATTGCAAAATCAATCGCATATAACAAAAATTTAACGGATGTGGCATTTGGGTATAAACCATAGTATTCTCATTATCAATTTTTTGAAAATTATAAACCGCTGTTTTGGGTGCGTGTGATAATTATTGGTCCACTTGCAGATTTGAAAAGGAATTTAACGTACCTTTGCACCCTTAAAAAAATCAAGGCGTACTATGTCCAATATCAGAAACATCGCTATCATAGCCCACGTTGACCACGGAAAAACCACATTGGTTGACAAGATCATGTACCATTGCCGACTGTTCCGTGAAAACGAAAACACAGGTGATTTGATTCTTGACAACAACGATTTGGAACGGGAACGAGGTATTACCATTACCTCAAAAAACGTATCGGTAGTGTATAAAGACACCAAAATCAACATCATCGATACACCCGGTCACGCCGATTTTGGTGGCGAAGTTGAGCGCGTTTTGAACATGGCAGACGGTGTTCTGTTGTTGGTCGATGCCTTTGAAGGGCCAATGCCACAAACACGGTTCGTTTTGGGAAAAGCGATAGATTTGGGCTTGAAACCCTGTGTGGTCATCAACAAAGTAGATAAGGAAAACTGTACGCCCGAAGAGGTACACGAAGCCGTTTTTGACCTGATGTTTGAGTTGGGCGCAGAAGAATGGCAATTGGATTTCCCGACAGTTTACGGTTCTGCCAAACAAAACTGGATGAGCCACGACTGGAAACAAAAAACAGAAAACATTGAACCTTTGTTGGACATGGTTGTTGCGCACATCCCTGTACCAAAGGTAGAACAAGGCACTACCCAAATGCTGATCACCTCGCTGGATTTTTCTTCCTTTACGGGACGTATCGCCATTGGACGTTTGCAACGAGGCATGTTAAAATCAGGGATGAACATCTCTTTGGTGAAGCGCGACGGAAAAATATTCAAGTCAAAAATCAAAGAACTGCACGTTTTTGAAGGTTTGGGACGTAAAAAAGTGGAAGAGGTGCAAGCCGGCGATATTTGCGCCATTGTAGGACTTGAAAATTTTGAAATAGGCGATACCATTGCCGATTTTGAAAATCCACAGGGATTGAAAACCATTGCCATCGACGAGCCAACGATGAGCATGCTTTTTACCATCAATGATTCGCCGTTTTTTGGCAAAGATGGAAAATTTGTGACCTCACGCCATATCAAAGAACGCTTGACCAGAGAACTTGAAAAAAACCTTGCACTTCGTATGGAAGAGACCGACAGTGCCGATAAGTTTATGGTCTTTGGCCGTGGCGTTCTGCATTTATCGGTATTGATCGAAACCATGAGGCGTGAAGGCTACGAATTGCAAATAGGTCAACCACAAGTAATTATAAAAGAGATTGATGGCGTTCCCTGCGAACCCGTAGAAGAAATGACCATAGACCTGCCAGAAGATGTTTCGGGCAAGGCCATAGAGATGGTAAGCGTCCGCAAAGGCGAAATGGTGAGCATGGAATCAAAAGGCGATAGGATGATCGTCAAGTTTTTGATACCATCCAGAGGCATTATCGGTCTGCGAAACAATTTGTTGACCGCAACTGCCGGTGAAGCCATCATGACGCACCGTTTTAAGGAATACCAACCTATGAAAGGTGGAATTCCGGAGCGTCAAAACGGAAGCTTGGTGTCCATGGAAAATGGTCAGGCCATCCCATATTCTATTGACAAGCTTCAGGAGCGCGGTAAGTTTTTTATCGACCCGGGAGAGGATATTTATGAAGGTCAGGTAATAGGAGAAAACTCTCGTGGCGATGATATGGTGGTCAACGTTACCAAAACCAAAAAGTTGAGCAACGTGCGCTCATCGGGTGCTGACGACAAGGCACGGATTGTTCCTGCCATTAAATTTTCTTTGGAAGAGGCTTTGGAATACATTCAAAAAGACGAGTATGTAGAGGTGACGCCCAACCACTTGCGACTGCGCAAGATCTTGCTCAAAGAAGTAGAACGCAAACGAGGAAAAGCTATTTAATATGGAATCAATTACTTATGTTGATTGGGTTGGCTATGCCGCAATGGCCACCTTGTTGGTGTCTTTTTTGATGAAGAACATGAGAAACCTCCGCTTGGTCAATTCGGTAGGTTGCTTGCTCTTCGTGGTTTACGGATTTTTGCTCAATCCACATTCATATCCGATAATCATCACCAATACGGCCATTGTCTGCATTAATCTGTACTATCTTTTTTTGAAGAAAAATTGAGAGACGTTGCGATGTTTTCCTTGGGTTGTTTTTTTAGAAAAACACCAAAATAACCTAATTTGCCAATGCCTCATTTATCGCTTTTCAGACCCAAAATACTAAAGAACAGGCTGAAAAGTATAATCTGAATGCTTATTAGTATGGTTATGACCGCCGGGATGATGAGCCTAAAAGTTTCGGTTGGTTGTGATGTAGATAAATTGGTTGATTTCCAGTTGGATAAACCTTTATAGCTCAAGATGAGCCCCAGAATAAGCAATACAATTCCAATTATCAATCCTTTTTCGAGATTCAGGTATTTGAACAACTTGTCATAACGATTGCTTTTTGGCAACAATCCGTTTTCTACCGCAAAAATCTTGGTGAGGGCATAAAATATAAAAAACTGAAATCCAATGAGTGTCATGCTCGATGTGTAGAGCAAGGTATGTATGTCAAACGTGATATTGTTGACGCTTATGGGTCTTACGGTCAACCATGCAGATAGAGCGGCGCCTACCAGCATCAGTGCGATGCTCGGGTACAAAAACAACCATTTTGGGCTGTAGAGTAGCAAGAACCGCAAATGGCGCCAGCCGTCGCTCCAGGTTTTCAAATGTGGCGCCCGGGTGCGTCCCGCAGGAAAAACGATTGTGGGCACTTCAGTGATTTTTAGTTTTAACAGCGATGCCTTTACGATGATTTCCGAAGCAAATTCCATCCCGGAGGTCCTGAGGTCCATTTTGATGAACGCTTCTTTGGTAAAACCCTTTAGGCCACAGTGGAAATCGCCGACCGATGTTTTGAAAAACAGATTGCCAATGAAGGTCAGCACCGGATTTCCAATATAGCGGTGCAAAAACGGCATGGCATCTTCTTGTTTGTCGCCCTTAAATCGGTTGCCGATGACCAAGTCATAACCCTCGCGCAATTTTTCAACAAAAGGCATCAAATTCAGGATGTCGTGGCTATCGTCAGTATCGGCTGTGATGATAAATTTGCCTCTTGCCTGTTTGATGGCGCCTATGGAAGCGCTCCCGTACCCTTTGTTTTGGATGTGTACCAGAACAGCACCGTTGTCCGTAGCTATTTTTTGCGACCCATCGTTACTGCCGTTATCACCGATGACTATTTCGCCATTGATGTTGTTGGTTTTTAAAAACGTATGTGCTTTTTGGATGCAGGTAGCCAAGGTTTCGGCTTCGTTCAGGCACGGCATCACTATGGACAGTTCAATGTTCATGTAGCCAAACGGTTTTGTTTAAAATAAGCATCCATCAGCATGAAAACGGCCATGAAAACGACCCAGTCGTTATAAAAAGTAAACCGTTTGATCGTGTGCATTCCCAATGACACCAAGGCAAGATTCCCAAAGGTCAGGATGAGCAGCAGGCTTATCGTTTTGTAAACAGGGCTTGGTTTTTTTACCATCCCATAAAGCCCAAAGCTCAATAATATGGCATACAGCAGTAGGTATTTGGAATTGCCAAAACCATTCACGATGTTCTTGATGTACACTTTAAGCCATAACTTGAAATTGTCAAGAACCAGAGGCAGTACCATCTTTTTTGTCAAGGTGTCGAGTGCGATGAATTGTTCTGCTTCCGACAGGTTTTCTCCAAGGAGTTCCCGTCCATATTCATGGAGTGTACCATTTGAAATTTCAGGAAAGTGAAGGATGTAATAAGAACTCTCATCGTGTTCAGGAACGTCGGGCAAGTGGTGGATGTTGAGGTGTTGCTCCGCAAGCCGGGCATGCACCGCTTTAAAAAACTGCTGCTCGACAGGGTCGTCGTACAGCAAATAGTCCTCCGCATCGGATACGTAGTAGGCCGGGGTAGAAAGCGGAATGCCTGTCCATGGCGTATTTACAAAATAACCGTGCTTCACGTAGTGAAATGTCTTGTCTGTCAGTGATGTGACAAATGGCAGTAAGACAATTCCCATCGTTATCGGCAAGTATTTTTTTATGGTCTTTTTCCTGAAAGCCAGCCATAAAACAATAAGAAATGCTACCGGGAGCATAAACAGAAATTGGGTTCTGAACATGACCAGTACTGTAAGTACAGGCAGCGATATCCACAGGCTTTTTGTTTTTTCGGTAAGCAAGCTTTCCAGAAAAAAGAGTGTCACCAACAGATAAAGTGAGTAGGTCAAAGCCTCTGATAGATAGTTGTTTGCTAATTTGTGGTTGTAAACAAAAGGCGTCGCGATTATCAACGTGAGAAACAGGAACCACACAGGGTGCATGATGATATGTTTTTTTAATCGGGTAATGAAACTATAGATGACGGTGAGCCCAATGCCAATTTGCGAAATGACCGTCAGGAGGTCCAAATGTTTAACGGAAATGCATTTGAGAAGCGACAGAAAAATAGGATAACCGGCAGAGCGGTAAACTTCCATGGTCAGGTAGCCGTAAGAATCTTTCCAGAACACGATAGGCCGACTGATAACGACCAGAAAAACAACCGTCAAAATTGAAATAAGCAAAAATTTGAACCGTTTCTCGGGCATTCTGTGAATTTATCGTGATAAATAGGGTTTAAAAGTAAAAATAATTTTAGTTTTACGTGATTCAATATAATACTATTTTTCTTGAAGAAAATAGACCTACATACGGCTTCGTGCTTCGAGGTGCAACGTTATTCCCCTAAACATCAACACGCGTGGAACGATTTTGTGTCCACGGCAAAAAATGCCACTTTTCTGTTCCATCGCGATTTTATGGAGTACCACCAAGACCGTTTTGAGGATTTTTCGTTAATGGTATTCAATGATGATAAATTGCTGGCGTTAATGCCTGCCAATAAGCACGGCAACGAGCTCCATTCGCACCAAGGCTTGAGCTATGGTGGTTTGGTTTTGGACGGATATATCGGTTTTGACAATGTGCTGAAAATATTTAGGGAGATACTCAAATACCTGAACCAAATTGGCATCCAATGGCTGCACCTAAAGCTGTTGCCGAAAATTTATCATGCGCTTCCAAGCGACGAAATCGATTACCTGCTTTTTTTGGTCAAAGCCGAAATGACCCGCAGGGATTTGACCCAAACCATCGCCCTTTCAAACAAAAGAACGATACGTTCGTCCAATAGGAAAAGAAACCTCAAAACTGCCTACAAAAACGAGCTTACCATTGTGGAGTCGGCTCATTTTGAGGCATTTTGGACAAACATCCTTATACCTAACCTGCAAAGTACATTTGGGGTAAAACCTGTGCACAGTTTGAATGAAATTACGATATTGAAAAACCGTTTCAAAGACCAAATCCGGCAGTTTGATGTCTACCACCAGTCGGATATTGTGGCGGGTGTTACAATATTTGAAACCGAGCGTGTTGCTCATGCCCAATATATTTCTGCAAGTCCCAAAGGACGCGAAACCGGGGCACTTGACCTCGCTTTTCACTATTTGATAAATGAAGTGTATGCCACAAAGGCGTATTTTGATTTTGGAATTTCCAATGAAAATCAGGGCAGAGCCGTAAATTTGGGTCTGCAATCTTGGAAAGAATCTTTTGGTGCATTTCCAATTGTACACGACTTTTTCAGGGTTAATACAGAAAATCACCATTTGCTAAATGATGTTCTGAAATGATAAAATTCTTGGATTTACATACCATAAACGCGCGGTTTGCGATCGAATACCATGACGTATTCCAAAGATTTTTGGATTCCGGCCATTACATTTTGGGCAACGAACTGGAAACTTTTGAGAAAGCCTTTGCCGATTATTGCGGTTCCAAGCATTGTATAGGTACGGCCAATGGTCTGGACGCCCTTATCCTAATTTTCAAGGCTTATATACAGTTGGGCAAACTCCGCCCCGGGGATGAAGTCATCGTTCCGGCAAATACCTATATAGCCACGATCCTATCGATTGTCCACGCCGGACTGAAGCCTGTGTTGGTGGAGCCTGATAAAATGACGTTCAACATCGCACCGTCAGAAATTGAAAAGCATATTTCACCAAGTACCAAAGTTGTTTTGGCAGTACATCTATATGGCCAGTTGGCCGATATGGTTGCCATTGGCGCCATAGCAGAACGCTACGGCCTTTTGCTCATTGAAGATGCGGCCCAAGCACATGGCGCAACGCAGGTTACCGGACATAGAGCTGGAAATCTGGGGCATGCAGCTGCATTTAGCTTTTATCCAAGCAAAAACCTTGGATGTCTTGGCGATGGAGGCGCTGTGACAACCAATGACGACGAATTGGCAAGTTGCATCAAAAAAATGCGAAATTATGGAAGTGCCAAAAAGTACATTAACGACATCATTGGCTACAATAGCCGTCTGGACGAGCTACAGGCCGCTTTTTTGAACATCAAGTTAAAATCGCTCGATAGTGATAATGCCCTACGGCAAGGTATTGCCAGGAGATATCTATCAGAGATCAATAATAAAAAAATATTACTGCCGTTTTATGATGGATCCAATAACCACGTGTTCCATGTGTTTGTGGTCAGGGTCAAAGATCGGGATGGTTTCACCGCACATCTTGATGCAAATTCTATAGGTTGGTTGGTTCATTATCCGTTGCCTCCCCATCGACAAATAGCATTGGCATTTTTGGGAGATGCATCTTTTCCCGTTACAGAGGAAATCCATGATTTGGTGGTAAGCATTCCCATGAGCCCGGTAATGACCGATGCGGAAGTGGGAGAAGTCATCCATATACTAAACCGTTATTAATTGGGAAAATTTCAAAAATATATCAATACCAATGTGTTGTCTCGCGTGGCACACCTCAATACTACATCGGTCCTGGTGCGTATCGTTGCGGGCATCCTGACTTCCAAGGCTATTGCAGTGCTCATAGGTGTTGAAGGCATGGCGCTCATAGGCAACTTGCGCAATTTTTTGAGTGCTGTCCATGCCACCGCAGTTCTTGGTTTTTACCATGGGCTGGTCAAGTTCATTGCCGAAGTGAAAGAACATGTCAAGGAGTTGTCCAAAACCATTTCCACGGCATTTTACGTTGGTTACGTGTCCACTCTGTTGGTGGCTTTTATCTCTTATTACAATGCCGATTTTATCAATGGATTCCTGTTTTCAGAAAACTATAATTATACTTATGTTATTAAGATCATGGCGATTGCGCTGCCGTTTTATTCGCTGAACCTGTTCTGTTTTGCCATTATGAATGGTTTTTTGAAATTCAAGATGATGTTGGTTATCAATATTATAGGTCAGTTTTTGGGCCTGGGTATTACGTTGTTTCTAATTTATCAGAGCAATATAGATGGTGCGCTTGTGGCAGCTGTGCTTACGCCATCACTGCTTTTATTGATGACTTTTGTGGCAATCTTAAACCAACGGAGTTTGATATCCTTGATAAAAATTTCCAATGTCGATCTGACCATTCTCAAGAAGTTTTTGCCTTTTGCGACCATGGCATTGGTATCGGCCATTGCAGTGCCTACGGTTTCCATTTTTATCAGGAATTATATCATAGAAGTCGTGGGGATGAAAGAGGCTGGCTACTGGGAGGCGATGAACCGGATAAGCGATTATTGCCTGATGTTCATCATGTCGTTGATGAATCTCTATTTTTTGCCACGGTTTAGCGAAATCGAGAACAAGCGGGAATTCCGTAAAGAGGTGTTTAATTTCTATAAATCCATTTTGCCGTACTTTGCTGCCGGGCTATTATTAGTGTATCTCTTGAGGTCTTTGATCGTGCGGTTGGTGTTTTCGGAAGCCTTTGCACCGGCAACCGAGCTGTTCATGTGGCAACTTTTGGGCGATTTTGTAAAAGTGCTGTCCGTGGTGATTGCCTTCCAGTTCATCGCAAAGCGGATGTTCTGGCACTTTGTCATCATTGAGGTGTTTTTGGTCTGTATGATGTATCTCACAAGTGTCTATTTGATTGACATCTATGGCGTTAAAGGTGCGGTGATAGGGCATTTTGTAAGTTATGTGCTGTTTTATGGGTTGGTATTGTTGATTTTCAGTAGTTCGTTGTTTGGGGTTATTCAGGAAGAAGTGCCGAAAGAATAGGTTGAGGCGATTGTTGTTCCCGAAGCAAATCTTAAATCAAAAACCTCAATTTGTGAGCCATGAAATGTTTAGTTAAAAATCATTATGTTGATTATTAAAGTATTAGATATTAGTGTCGTTTAGCCGTTGTGGACTTTTTTTAGCGTTGGACCTATTCAAATCCTTACTTTTAAAGACAATGCAATAACGTTGTAATTTAATAATAACCAATATATTTAATAGATAAGTTGACTCAATGGACAATTGACACCTTATAACTTTGTTGCGTACTTAAATGTAAGTGCACAAAGTGTTATACCGGATAAATAATCTGCATTTGGGTAAAAGATTTACTTTTGAAGCTACAATAAGAAACCAACCTGTTTGAAAAACATCGTCAACCATATCAAATCCAATATATTGATAAAGATAGCTTCGCTTAATTCTGTTGCTATCCTGATCCGCATTATTGCTGGTTTTTTGACTTCTAAAGCTATTGCCATATTTATCGGTACGGAAGGGATGGCGCTAATTGGGAACTTGCGGGATTTTTTGAGTTCTGCGCAATCGTTCGCAACGCTTGGTTTTTCAAACGGTATCGTCAAATACGTGTCGGAATTTAAGAACAAGACCATTGCTCTTTCCAAAACCATTTCCACGGTTTTTTATTTCGGCTTTTTTGCAGCATTATTGGTGTCGCTCTATTGCTATCTGGATTCCGAACGTTTGAACGTTCTTCTTTTTACGCCAGAAAGCGATTATGCCTACATCATTAGGATTTTGGCCGTGGCATTGCCTTTCTACGCCCTGAATGTACTGTTGCTGGCAGTCATCAATGGCCTGTCGCAATTCAAAAAGTTACTTTATATCAATATTTTTGCGCAAATAGTGGTGATGTGCATTACGCTCTACCTTATCTGGCAATACCAATTAAAAGGCGCGTTGATTGCCGTTTCCGTCGCCGAATCGCTTATCTTTTTTGTGACTTTGTTCGCAGCGCACAATCAAATACAGTTTTTTAAACTAATTCAATTTAAAAACGTTAATTTCCAAAGTTTAAAAAACTTGGGCAGTTACTCCATCATGGCATTGTTTAGCGCTTTGTTATTGCCATTGGTAACTGTGGCGATCCGAAATTATATTATAGAAACCAACAGTCCCCATGATGCCGGTCTGTGGGAGGCCATGCGGCGTATTTCGGGCTATTACATGATGTTTATCAGTACATTGCTTACCTTGTACTTGCTGCCGCGTTTTTCTGAAATACACACTAAATCAGCGTTCAGGAAAGAGGTGTTCGGTTTTTACAAAACCGTTATGCCCATCTTTGGGTTGGGGCTGGTCGCAATTTATTTTTTAAGGGCGTTTATCATCCGATTGGTGCTTACCGATGCATTTGCCGGTGCCGAAAGCCTGTTTTTATGGCAATTGTTTGGTGATTTTATCAAGGTGTTCTCGATAGTGATTGCCTATCAGTTTTTGGCAAAAAACATGTTTTGGCATTATATCGTCACGGAAGCCTTGTCCATATTGGTGCTGTACTTTGCCAGTATTTATTTTGTGGATTTGTACGGCGCCAAGGGTGCAACAATTGCACATTTTGTGGACTACTTATTTTATCTTGCTTTGATGTTGCTGTTATTCAGAAAATCGTTGTTCGGAAGGTTGAAAACGGATGTTTAGTACACGACAAAAATTTTCAAATTGTTTATTAGTTTGCTCTTATGGGTTTCCCACGGATGCACAGATAAATATCCGTGCCAATGATTTCTATTGAAGCCGGAAATATCACAGATATTGTATGCCTTGCATTCAATGAAATCGGTGGAATTTTGGCTATTTGAACAAAAAAATATCTCTGCATCTGTGGCAGCAAATAAGTGGCTGTTTTTTAGTGAGCTGCAATTATCGTCGTGTACTATGAAACGGATGAATAGTTAGCTGTTTTCGTTCCAAACCTCCAGATACCGCTCCGCAATCTTTACATAATGGTGCTCCCGCTCAATAAATGCCCGTGCGTTTTTTGAGATTTCGATGATTTTTTCGGGATTGAGTATGAGCCATTCCAACTTTTCGGCAATTTTTTCGGCATCGGGCAGGGCGTTGATGGCAACAGTGTCTGCTTCCAAATTATAATGGTCCAACCATTCCTGCTCGGCGCCCGTAAACACCACTTTTCCTTTGGCCATGGCCTCAAGGGCATTGTAGCCTTGGTCGTAGGCATATACTTGGTCCAAAAGGATATGGCAGGCATCATAAATCTTGATGTACTCGTTGTAGGGCAAGCTTTCGGTGCGGATGATCTCAACTTTGTCACCAAATTTTTTGCTGATGGTTTTTAAAGCTTCGTCAAAAATATCGTTGCCTTTTTTTAGATAATTGTGCCGATTGATACCGTGAAAAATAATAATCTTATCCGTCACATTTAGAGGAATGTAATTGATTTTATCAACGTTAATGGGATTGGGAATCATCCCCAGATAGTTGTCGTGGCCAAGCATGGGGAGGTGGTAATCCATATCGGATGCGATGACGCCTTGGATGGTATTGTGAACATATCGATGTAGTTGCCTGAACGGCTCTTGCAAATACTTAAGTACGGGTTCAAACACCTTTTTGGAAACCTTGCCTGTCAAAAATGGTGTGAGTATGGAGTACCGGAATTTTCTATCATGCGCATATTTTACACTTATATGGTCTGCGCCACAACACAAAAGATAGCAGGTTTTGTTGTTGTCCTTTATAAATGAAAAGATTTCTTTTTCTTCCTTCGGTTGAATGTTGAAAGGGCTTTCGTTGATGAGCTGCACCACATTGTATCCGATCAATGATTTTTTGTGCTTAAAAACTTGTCGTTTCATGTTAATGGAGCTTATGTCAACATGAAATACCTTGAACAATGCAACTCTAATTTTCTTTATAAACCCTTTTTCGAATCGTCTTTGTAGCTTTATATCTACCGGATAGTTCTTAAAATAGTCGCCTGTTCCAATAATGACAGCCTTGTGCCCCAAAACTTCCAAGCCTTCTTTGAGTGAATTATGGAGCCGGCTGTATTCGCCTACCAAAAGAATGTTCATTAGTTGTATATTTAGCCGTAAATTTAAACAATTAAATAGTTTAAAATAGTTGCACCAATCCATGCCAGAAGCCAAAACCAAAATGAAAGTCTGTATCGTATCCATTACCCTATCACAAGGTGGTGCCGAACGCTCTACTGCGCTTTTGACTAAAATGCTTCATGAAGAAGGCTATGAGGTACATCTTGCATTGCTGACAAACGAAATTGACTATGAGTATCAAGCCAAGCTGTTTAACCTCGGCTTGTATAAATCCAATCAGGACTATCCTTGGAAGCGCTTCAACAGGATACGGAAATTGCGAAATTATCTCAAGCAACATGATTTTGATTTCATTGTTGACAATCGCAATAGGCAGTCGCCTGTTGTGGAACTGTTGTATTTGAATTATGTGTATCGAGGATTTAAATCCGTTTACGTCGTACGAAGCAGAAATTTGGATAAATACCTCACAAAACACAATTGGGTGGCAAAGCATATTGTGAAAAAAACATTTAGGATTATTGGTGTATCACAAGACATAACCAAAACCATAAACTCCAAATTCAAAACCGAAAAACCCATCACTATTTATAATCCAATTGAAGATTATCAAAATACCGAAGTGTCAACTAACTTCGGGGAGCGATATATTTTGTTTTTGGGCCGATTTGACGAAGCAGTCAAAAATTTTTCGTTGTTGTTGGAAGCTTACAGCCATTCAAAATTATCAGAAAATGCTGTAAAACTTTATCTCGTAGGAGATGGAAAGGATAAAGAATTTTTGGCTCAAAAAATCCAATCAAATCATCTTGATGATTATGTTAAACTTTTTCCATTTACCCCAAATGTTTATCCAATTATCAAGAATACCTTATTTTTGGTGCTGACCAGTAGGTATGAAGGTTTTCCAAGGGTGTTGATAGAGGCGCTATCCATTGGTACGCCTGTGGTGTCGGTAGATTGCCAAAGCGGCCCATCAGAAATCATACAGCACGAATTCAATGGATTGTTGGTGGAAAATCACAATCCTAAAGCGCTTGCTCAAGCTTTTGACAGGCTCTTGTTGGATGATGCGCTCTATAAAACTTGCAAATCGAACAGTCAGGGTAGCATATCGCACCTCAACCAAAAACTAATTGCCTCACAATGGGCAAAAATTTTAAGGCATGAGCAATTATAAACTTATAAAAATCCCCAAGATTGAAGACCGCCGCGGCAATCTGTCGGTCATTGAGAAAGACTGTGTGCCGTTTGACATCAAGCGGGTGTATTACCTCTACGACGTGCCCAGCGGTGCCTATCGGGGCGGGCATGCCCATAAAGCGCTGCAACAGTTTTTGGTGGCTTTGAGCGGTAGTTTTGAGGTCATCCTAAAAGATGGCAAAAACACGGAAAGGGTCATGCTCAATAGGCCCGACCAAGGCTTGCTCATTCCCACAGGGATATGGCGCGAGCTTGAAAACTTTTCGTCCGGTGCCGTCTGCCTGGTGCTGGCTTCTGATGTGTATGATGAAAACGATTATATACGCAATTTCAAGACCTTCAAATCATCGAAACGCACTTAATGCAATACCATTTTTGAGAAGCCGCTTTTTGATTCTTAAAAAAATCTTTAAAATCGGGGTCGGCATCTTCAGCAAAAAACGCTGTTTGCTGTTTAAGTTGCCTTTGTCGATTTTATCGATATATTCTTTCGGTTTGAGTTTGTTGCCGGCAAGTTTGTATTGAATGGCAATTGAAAACCGATTCAAATCGAGATAGGTTTTAAGACTTTTATTTGTTTTTGCTGCTTCATCGTACGCATTGAGATTTATGAATGTACGGAGATTTGTATTGGTGTCTGAAATTCTGTTATCGGCTTCCAAATTATAAATTGCACTCGCTCTGTTACAAAATGCTATGGGGAATTTCAGGGCAATCCGCATCCAAAGATCAATGTCTTCGCCCGCACCGAATGTAATGGTTTCATCGAAAAACCCTATGGTTTCAAAAACAGTTTTCGGTATCATTACTGCTGATGTCCATGCAATACAATTGATACTGCTCGATTCAAAAAAATCATCTACAATGCCGGACCATTGTTTGTTGCTCGGAATCCCCTTGTACCGTGACGCAAAAACCTTGTTTCCCAGTACATTCTCATAAGCTGTGGCATATAGGCCGCAATCAGGAAAGGCTTCAAAAAGCTGCTTTAGGTTGCCGAGATGGTTGGGTTTCCACGCATCATCGGCATCGAGAAATGCCACCAGGCTCGCACTTGATTTTCCGATCCCATAGTTCCGCGCATACGACACGCCATGGTTCTCTATGGTGAACAGTTTTATGCGTTCATCCATTACAGAAGCGGCTTCTGCCAAGCTACCATCGGTTGAGCCATCGTTTACCACAATGACCTCAAAATCGGGAAAGTCCTGCGCCATAACACTCGCCAAGGTGGCCTTGATGTGCTTTTCTTTGTTATAGAGCGGTATGACGATGGAAAAAAAAGGCATCCAAAACAAGTTCTAAAATGTGATCCAAATGTACTATTTTAAATACCAAAGGCTAAAATTTATTTAAAAAGAAGTACTTTTCCGAAGTGAAAAATAATTGCCCGTTACGTGATTTCAGTTTGTATCCCGGTTTATAACTACAACGCCTCGGCTTTGGTCAATGCACTGATACGGCAGTCGGATCTCGTGGCTGTTCCCGTGGAAATCATTGTTATTGATGATGGTTCGTCAAACGATTATAAATCATGGCACAAACCGGTTTCTGAAAAATTTCGGTACTTTGAAATGGAGAAAAATATTGGAAGGGCAAAAATCCGAAATCTATTTTTGGAATATGCGCAGTATGAGTATCTGCTTTTTTTGGATTGTGATGCGTTGGTGGTTACGGATGATTTTATAGAAACTTATATCAAGGCTATTGCTGTGAATGCTTCACATAATGTGTTTTGTGGCGGTAGGATTTTTAGTGATGAAATACCCGAGAAATCACAACTGTTGCGGTGGAAATACGGCAAGTACAGAGAAAGCCAGCCCGTATCGGTCAGGGAACGAAAACCCAACAACGCGTTTATGACCAACAATTTTTTGATCGGCCGACAGGTCTTTTCAAAACACAAGTTTGACGAAAGGATCTATAGGTACGGACATGAAGATACCTTGTTTGGGTATGTGCTCAAAAAAAACAACATCGAAGTCAAGCACATCCACAACCCAATATGCAACGGCGATCTGGAATCCAATGCCGCCTACCTTCAAAAAACGGAGGAAGCCCTGAAAAATTTATGCTTCATTGTGAACGATCTGAACGAAGACCAAGAATTTATAGATTCCATCAGGTTGCTTCATATATATTTTAAGCTCAAGGTTTATAAACTTACTGGATTGCTCAAGTTGACCGGTACCATCTTGCGTCCGTTGCTTAAGGCCATGCTTTTGGCAGGTTGGGTCCATTTAAAGCTGTTTGATCTTTATAAATTGGTTTTTTTTGTAAAATATTATAAAAAAACACCTGTTGTCATATAGCTTAAATTGATTTTAGTTTTGTTTAAATTTCCATTGCACACAAAGAAATTTAGGTATTGAATGGTTGCAAACGCTGTTGTTTTAGACAAAATCCTTGTTGCTAAACCTTGAAAAGTTTTTGCAAAATTAACATTCATCACTAATTGACCGTCTAATTGAGAAATGACCGCTGTTTCCTATTAAATTGCAATGGGAGAGGTTGTGTTTTACGTCCTTGGGATAGTTCACATCGTGAACATTGGCTAATGTAAAATCAAAAGCGTGAATAATTCCGTTTTTTTCACAAATCAAGTGCATTTTATATCCAAAATACCTGCCTTTAATACATCTAAACATTTGTAATTAAGAAGGAATAGACATATATTCCGATGTTAGATTTAAAGCGACAAGCTCTATATCCTGAAGCTTTGGCTTTCTGATTTGAGGCTTATGTTTGATATGCGGATATGTTTTGTTCAATTCATTTAAAATTATTTTGTAGCTTTGGATGAAAATGTTCGTTTTGTTTAAAGAATTGATAGACAAATAAATACATGACTTTTTTAAGTTATTTGAACAATCATTTTTTGCTTTTTTTCAAATGCACAACAGGTTAATAAATGATTTATCCTTATTCCTCTTTTTTAGTTTTATAAATAATGAAAAATTTACTAATCCATATAGGATTGCATAAAACCGGTACAACTTGGATGCAGAATGAGCTATTTGTATCAGATAGTGAATATTTTATTCCTCTTTCGAATGGAGAATCGATTTCGGGGCACAGCAGTTTAGCAACTAAATTTTATTTGGACAATTCAAACGATATATTAAATTCTTTTGATGATAACTCTAAAGTTATACATGAAGAGTTAGAAAAACTTACAGTTGATTATAGAGAAACAAATAAAATTTTTGTTATGTCTCACGAAAGATTATCTGGCTATCCAAACAGTGCTGGTTTCGATGCTTCTATTATCTGTCAAAGGATAAAAAAAATCTTTCCCCAAGCAAAAATACTTATTATAATCCGAGAGCAGGTTTCATGCATTCTTTCCAATTATTTTCAATACCTTAATGGAGGAGGCGTCTTAAGTATTGAACAATATCTAAAGAAAAGATATGATGAAAGGACTCCAGTGTTTTCAGAGAATTATTTTAAGTATCATTATATGATAAATTATTATCAAACAGAGTTTCAAAAACAGAACGTATTAGTATTGCCTTATGAATTATTTCAAAGAGACAAAATGGTTTTTTTTGATAAGTTAAGTCAATTTCTAAATATTGAAATCAAAATTGATCCAGAAAAGTTTAGGAAGCAGTATAATCTAAAATCTAATCACTATATTAATTATCATTTTCGCTTTTTGAATAACTATATTAATTCATCTTCTTCATTAAATGGAGCTAATGGGTTAAGATTCCACAAATCCAAAAAATTTTCTAAAAAGTTGAAGCGTTTTTTGAGTTATTTTGGTAGTGATATGAAAGATAAAGCGATACAGGCGAAATTGATGAAGGTTGTACAAGAATGGTCTAAAGGAAAGTTCATTGAATCAAATAAAATCAGTTCTGAATTGATAGGTGAGGACCTAACTAATTACGGATATGAATAATGTATTAAAATAGACATTACCTGTTGCGCATATAGCATAAATTGATTTTAGTTTTGTTTAAATGATTGATATACAAATAAATATATGACTTTTTTATATTATTTGAACAATCATTTTTGCTTTTTTTCTAATTGCACAACAGGTAAAAAATTATAGCTTCAGGCTGTTGGTTTTTAAATGCATTAAAGGTTTGCCGATAAACGCACTATTAAATTACCTTGGCACACAAATTGAAAAGCCATTTTCATGAAACATTATTTTCTTCAAATCCTCCTTTTTTACTGCATATCGGTGTTCTCACAACAGGAATTTCACGTTGCGCCCAACGGTACGCCTACCGGCAATGGTACCCGGCAAGCACCTTGGGATCTGCAAACGGCCTTGAGCCAAAAACCTGAAACGGTTAATGGTGGCGATACCATCTGGCTCCGTGGCGGTACCTATAACGGTCGCTTTTTGAGCACCATCAAAAGTACGATTGCCGACAGCTACATAACTGTGATGCCATACAAAGGAGAAAAAGTAACCCTCAACGGCAATGCACCATCCGAACATGAAGCGGTGCTCAACGTGCGGGGCGGACAAGTCATTTTCAGGGATTTTGAAATCACGTGGCTGGGCGAATTTTCAAGGGATGAAAACGATGAAAATTTTAGGGTCAGTGGTGGCATAAGCCATACTTCGGGTCAGGATTGTCGCTTTTACAACCTTGTTATCCATGACGTTCCCGGACTTGGTATCGGTTCGTGGAAGGCAACCGGTGGTACCATTATCGAGAACTGTTTTATCTATCACAACGGCTATACTGCCAAAAACGGCGATGGCAGGGGCGAGGGCATGTACGTGCAGAACCGTAGCGACAAAACACGGCTCATTAAAAACAACATCATCTTTGGAAATTACTACAAAGCTGTGGAAATCTGGTCAGCAGGAAAGCATGCCAAAGAACAATTTGTCAAAAATATTCGGTTGGAGGGCAATATCATTTTTAACAGCGGCTTGCCCACACGACGTAGGGTGGACAATGTCATTATCGCTTCTGACGACCGCAATGGGTTGAACATAGCGCACAACATCCAGGTAATAGGTAACATACTGTACCACAATACCGATTATCTGAAAACCGAGCTCAATGGCGATGCACCGTCGCTGACACTTGGGTTTTATGTCAAGTCGCCTGTCGAAAACATATTGGTAAAAGATAACATCATCTTGGGACGTACCTTTCCGGTGCGTTTTCTACACGTCAAGACCATGACCTTTACCGATAACATTGTCTATGGCAACAATCTGTTCTTTAACCAGTCAGAGATGCAGTTTGCCAAAAACTGGGTGATGGATCGCAACCATTACTATACCAGAAGCAACGATAAAGCGTATAGGGTGCAAAAAGGCAATTACTACAGCCTTGACGACTGGCGTGCATCCTATGGCCTTGATGCCAAGAGCCGGTGGCATGCCGCAGAAACCTTTGACCTCAAAGGGGTTTTGTCCATCCAAGCGCGTGCCCAGGAGCCCAATGCGTTCAATCTGGCCCTTTTTGACAAACAGGGTGACGCAGTAGCTGTCGATTTTTCGGACTATTCGGTATCAATAGGGAGTCGCTATACCGTTTATGATGTCGAAAACCGGAAGGCTGTTTTGGTTTCGGGTGTTTTGGGCGATGATAAGAAGGTAACCGTGCCGATGGCCTCAACAGCTTTTGAGCGCCCGTTGCACAACGAAAAATCCCAAAAGACAGGTTCCAACTTTGGTGCTTATGTCATCAAGTTTGAAACTGAAAGCGCAAACCCCAACAAAGAATTGAGCACTTTTGAAAGGTTCCTGAAATGGTTGGGGCTTTGAGGTCAGGAGTATTGGGTGCAATGCGTAACGCAATGCCGGTAGTTTCCCGAAAATAGGGTTAATGTCTCAACAGAAACCTTTTTGGGATACGTATTTTTGCGATGTTAATTAAAGCTTGTGTACATTATTGCGTTGCCTTGCGCTGCACGACTTCAAACACTTTGTTTTCGTCGCATTTGAGCGTTTTGCTTGGGTAGCGGAGCAACAGTGCATAGTCGTGGGTTGCCATAAGGATGGTGTTGCCATTTTTATTGATTTCCTGCAGGACCTCCATGACCTCAATGCTGGTCTGCGGGTCGAGGTTTCCGGTAGGTTCGTCGGCAAGGATGAGTTCAGGATCGTTGAGGAGGGCGCGAGCTATGGCAATGCGTTGCTGTTCGCCGCCGGAGAGTTCGTGCGGGAACTTAAAGCCTTTGGTTTTCATATCGACTTTGTCGAGCACTTTTTCGATACGTTCCTTGATTTTGCCCTTATCGGTCCATCCGGTGGCCTTGAGTACAAACTCCAGATTGCCGTTGACCGTACGGTCGGGCAGGAGCTTGAAATCCTGAAACACGATACCCAGCTTGCGCCTCAAGAACGGTATGTCTTTTTCCTTTAAGGTACGAAGGTCAAAATCTACCACCGAGCCTTTGCCTTCGGTAAGTTGAAGGTCGCCATAGAGCGTTTTCATAAAACTGCTCTTGCCGCTGCCTGTCTTGCCTATGAGATAGACAAAGTCGCCTTTGTTCATTTCAAAATTGATATCGCTCAACACCATACTGCCGCCTTGGTAGATGGATACGTTTTTTAGCTCTAAAACCGTTTCGGACATTTTTTTGGATTATTTGTGTGTAAAAGTATCATTAAATTGGGCAATAATCAAATTTCATAAGAAAACCGCCTGCCTTCTCAAGCTTCGGGAGGTAAGCCTGACTTCCCGAAGCAAATTTGGGGCAAGCTCAAAAGTGCAATTGCCCGCAGAACACTGAACATGGGCATTGAATTTGTAGCTTGCCTCCACAAACCATGGAGTGCAGGTACTGTACACCAAATACTTTCCCGACCCTCTGGATTTTTGGAATTTGTAATTGTTTTTTATTTCGCTTGGTCGTTTTCCAATCCCGATTGCTTTTGTATATTAGCCACGTAATAATCGGTTATTTTGCTTTTGGTTATTTCCGCAAAGTACTTGTGTTAATATCTAATATACAGTAGGTTAGTGATCTTTCTGAAATCTTTTATAAAAAAACGCTTTACTGCTTTCCATTTCTTTTATAGGTATTTGGGAATTCGGGTGTTTTTTGTTCTTGGTTTGAGTCTATTGGTTGGTTTTTTGGATGGGTTGGGATTGACGATGTTTTTGCCCCTATTGAAAATTGCTGACGGTGGTTCCGATGTGAGTGGTGACGGCTTGGGCAAACTTGGGATGTTGGTAGAGTGGCTTAATGATTTGGGCATTGAGCTTACTTTATTTACGGTATTGTGCTTTATGCTGTTGTTTTTCACCTTGAAGGGTGTTGCCAGCTTTTATAGTACGTATTATAAAGTTGCTGTCAGGCAGTATTTTGTAAGGGAAATGCGGTTAAAATTACTAACGCACCTGTCCAATTACTCCTATAAACATTTTGTTTCTTCTGATGCCGGCAGAATCCAAAATGCCCTGACAGGAGAAGTTGGCAGGGTGGCTGCGGCCTATACCAATTATTTTGGGACTTTACAGAGTCTTGTAATGGTGATGGTCTATATGGTCTTTGCCTTTATGGTGGATTGGAGGTTTGCTTTGTTGATCTGTGCAGGAGGCTTGTTAACCGATCTTGTGTTTCGGCGTATCTATACCGTTACCAAAAAGTTATCGTCCAATGTGACGCGTCTGGGTAATACCTATCAGCGATTGATGATACAGTTTGTTCAAAATTTCAAATATCTTAAGGCTACCGGAACCTCGGGCGAATATGCCAAAAAGATGAAACATACCGTTATGGATATCGAAAGTAACAATTTGCGAATGAGCGTTCTTGGTACCCGTATCAGTGCCATTCGCGAACCAATACTTGTTGGGGTTGTCTGTGTGGTCATCTTGGTACAGGTTTATGCGTTGAAAGGGAGTTTAAGTTCGGTGCTTGTGAGCCTTTTGTTTTTTTACCGCTCTTTGGCATCGTTGACCGCTATGCAGACCAACTATAACAATTTTTTGTCTGTATCTGCCTCATTGGATAACATCAGTACTTTTGAGTCGGAACTCAAAGAAGGTAGGGAAGCTGACGGGATTTCAGAACTTTCCGGATTTGAAAATGGCATCCAACTCAAAGATATTGACTTTTCTTATGAAGATATTTCTGTGTTGAGATCCATCCATTTGGACATCCGAAAGAATACCACTGTGGCTTTTGTGGGCGAAAGCGGTAGCGGTAAGACTACATTGGTAAACGTGATCACTGGCTTGTTGCCGGTAAGTCGTGGCCAGGTGTTGGTTGACGATATGCCACTTTCTGAATTAAAACTTCAAAGCTATCAAAAACATATAGGTTATATTACCCAAGAAGCGGTTATCTTTAATGATACCATTTTTAATAACGTAACCTTTTGGGAAGAGGATACTCCAGAGAACCGCGACAAGTTCTGGCGGGTACTCAAACAAGCCTCTATTGATGGTTTTGTGGATCAACTCCCCGAAAAAGCCGATTCGCTATTGGGACATGGAGGCCTTAATCTGAGCGGAGGACAGCGCCAACGTATTTCCATAGCGCGAGAACTTTATAAGGAGGCCGATATCCTGATCCTTGACGAGGCTACTTCTGCGTTGGATTCGCAGACTGAGCGCGAAATTCAGGAGAATATTGAATTGCTCCAAGGACAATACACCCTCTTGATTGTGGCGCACAGGCTTTCAACCATCAAACATGCCGATACCATTGTGCTTATGGAAAACGGAAAAATTAAGGCTAACGGGGATTTCAATCAATTGATGGCCAGTAATTCCCAATTTAAAGCCATGGTTGAGTTGCAGACTTTTGAAAATGAATAAGCAATTAAAGGAGCTAACTTTAAGGGGGATAATGTTGGGGGCGGTTCACGACCGTATCGCGTTGTCCATTTTTTAATTACTCATTGCCCTAATACGAACTTTCAGATTATATTTAATGAAGGCATGGCAAAAGCTAAAAGCAACCCTTACTGGGAAATTAATTTAATAGATTTGTGTTATTTTTATTACAGATATGATTTGCCATAAAAACAAATTGATTTTTATTCATATTTCAAAGTGTGCGGGTACCAGTATTGAAAGGGCGTTACTGCAACAAAAGTTGAGCGTCAACATCCCTAATTATGAGTTTTTATATGGTTGGGATCCAAAGGCGGAGTTGTTTTTGCACCACGCCACTCCAAAACAACTAATGGAGCTGGGTTTGTTGGATAGAAAAACTTGGGATACTTATTTTAAGTTTATTATCGTAAGAAATCCTTGGGATAGAGCTTATTCTGACTATTTGTGGATGTTGAACCAATTAAAACAATATGATACTTTTAATAATTTCCTTAACAGGGCGGGTGTTTTTAAAAATATCATGACAATAAAAAACAGGTATTATCGAGGCGATCATTTAAATAAGCAAATTGACTATTTCTTCATAGATGGCCAAGCGATCAAATATGATAAAGTGCTTTATTTTGAGAATTTAAAGCATGAATTACCCGAACTGGCAAATGCTATTGGAGTTGAAGCGCATTTTTTTATGAAAAAAGAAAACGTGTCTAAAAGCAATAAGCTACATTATTCTCAATTTTACAACGTTTCCCAAAAAAAGATGATTGACGATATGTATTCCGATGATATACAATATCTTGGATATATGTACGAAAAAAAACCAGGCTCTTGGTTTAAGAAAAAGGTATTTTTGCCCTACCATTTTGGAGTTAAACAATCAGTCAAAATGTATTTCAATTATTTGAAGAACAGTTATATACAAAAGTAAATAATGCATTTTATGGTATCCGTTATTGTTCCAAATTACAACCACGCAAGGTTTTTGCAGCAACGTTTGGACAGTATCTTCAACCAAACCTATCAGGATTTTGAAGTTATTATTCTTGATGATTGTTCTACGGATAATAGTCTGGAAATCTTGGAACCCTATAAGAATCATCCTAAAGTATCGGCTTTTATTGTCAATGAGAAAAATACGGGCTCCCCGTTCAAGCAATGGGAAAAGGGTTTAAGGCTTGCCAAAGGAAGTTATATATGGATTGCAGAAAGTGACGATAGTTGTGAATTGGATTTTATCGAGACACAATTGCAATGTTTGGATAACGCTCATGCAGAAGTGTCGGTTGCTGCAACACGGTATTTTGATGACAAGAACACCATTAAGGGTAATTGTTCCCACCCGATTTTTAAAAATGACGATCTAAATCACATTTATTGTGGACAGGATGTGTTATATTGCCCGGTGTTAAATGTAAGTGCAATTGTGTTTCGAGCCAATTGTGTCAAGAACAGTGCTCACTATTCGTCGCATAAATTAATTGGGGACCGGGTTTTTTATCATGAAATGTTTTATCATGGATTATTTGTTTACAATGCCAAGACCACTTCCTATTTTAGAAAAGTTAATACCGGTGTTTCAGATTTAGGCTCAAAAGGAATTGGTTATTTAAATTTGTATTTTATTGAACACGTGAGATTTGCAAATTTAATGTTGAAGAATGAAACTATTTCAAAAGAATTGTACAATGCCTATATCAAGAGGTTTTATAATCGGGTCAAAAACCGTTTGAGCAAAAAGGAAAAAATAAGCCTTGTTTTTTTCAAAGTTTATTTGTTGTATATTTTCTCATTGAGAAAGGTTTGGTAGGATGTGCTGAAGTAAAAATGATCTAAGGCTAAAAAGTGACTTTTGCCCGGAGGTCAAACAGCTATTTAATTATAGGGTCTAAACGAGGCAAGGCATAATTTATGGAACATTTTTTAGTGCGATGAATAATAATGTATTGATCAATATGGGTATTCACAGAACAGTGTCAAAATGGCTGCAAAAAGAACTGTTTACATTTGGCAGCCAACATTTTCAGCCATTGTCAGCCAAACAATTTTAAGAACATGAGAATTGCCCTTGTATTGACCATAAAGAACGAATCCCGGCTGTTGCTCCAAAATATCCGTTACCACTTGGCCATTGGATTTGAACAGATTTTTGTATATTTTGACGGTACCACCGATGGCAGCGATACGCTTGTACAGAATATGGAAGGGGTCAAAATCGCAAATTCCATAAATGCAGATCGGTATGCCCATCATCCGGGCATGTCTTTGTTTTGCAGTACAGCAACGGAGTATCATACCGCACGTCAATGCCTCAACACTTATGATGCCTTGCAACAGTGCAAACTAATGGGTATGGATTGGTTGGTGTCATTAGATGCCGATGAGTTGTTTTTAACCGATAAGTGCCCAATAAGTTTAAATGCATTTTTTGAAGATTGCAATGATTATGATGTCATCCAATTCAAGACTCTGGAAGTTCTGGGACGTCAGTTGCATTATGACTTTGTGATGGCAGAGGAAACCCTCTTCAAGACACAAAAAAATTTCTTGAGCAAATGGGACCAACTGTATTTTGATTATTGGGATCCTTATAACAAGAAAAACATTTCACTTCAGTACTGGTTTGGGCATAATATGGGAAAATGTGCTATTAATGTCCAAAGCGCAATCGTTCCCAAAAATCCGCACCGTTACTTGATGGTCGATGGTTCCAAACCCAAAGTCAAGATGCAAGGGTATCTATTGCATTATAATTTATACGATTTTGATGACTTTATAAAAAAATTCACGAATTTCAAACATCGTCCGGATACTTTTTTAAGTGGAAACAATATAGAAACCTTGCGGAAATTATGGCTCAATATGGTCAATGACCCCCAATTTGATGCTTCTTTTTTGTTTGAATATTACAAAAAACATTTATGGTTTTGTCCCAAAAAAGTAAAACGGTTGAGTAAGACCCGATATGGTAATTTCTTTAAACGTCGCGAATCGGCCATAACAGAGATTACTTACCCCAAAATTGTTTTGGAGCCTTTTTTTCGAAAGTTAACGTAGTGCTTATTTGGCACTTTGGTTTATCTTTGGCCATGTCATATGCAATTGGCAGGGCTTGTCAAAAGGCATCGGAGTGCATCCCGCATGTTGTCGCTCGATGTTTTCGGTATTGTCGCAAACAGCTACTTGTGCAGAATTAGATTATGGTGATTGGATGAAAAAAATAAAATCCTATATACAATTCCCAATTTAGTGGGTTTTTAAAAACATTTTTTATGTTTGTTCAAGTCTTTTTTCTGTAGATAACGTAAGTACAATTTTAACCATCATAACAATATTTTGTAAATACACATATAATGAGCAAAATAACAACTCAAGATTATTGGGAAAAATATTATTCCAAGGCAAAAACAAATCGAAAACAGATACAAGTAATTATATCTGTATATGACAAATTTTGGGATATATTATTACGGAATAATGGTGCGACCCCTCCCAAAACAATTATTGAGATGGGAGGCTACCCAGGAAGATTTTTGGCCTATTTGGCAGACAAGTACAACTTGATTCCTACAAGTCTTGATTTTAATTCAGATAAAATCAAAATAGAGGAAACAATGAAATCGTTTGACATAGAAGATTTCAAGATAATTCAGGCCGACATATTTGAGCACATTCCGGAAACGCAATATGACATTGTTATTTCTAACGGATTTATAGAACATTTTGAAAATTATCAGGAGGTTTTGGATAAGCACAACCTATACCTTAAACAAGGAGGAACCATGTTGGTAATGATTCCTAATTTAACCGGTTTTAGAAAAGTTTATGGGTATTTGGTGGATTATAAAAACTTAAAATCGCATAACCTTAAATGTATGAATAAACATACCTTTGAAAGCTTTGCCAAGAGAAATGGTCTGCAAATTTTAACTTTGGAATATTTTGGAGGGTTTCCTTTTTCTGTACATCAAAAATTAAATTTCTTTCAAAAAATTATTTACAGATCAACGAGGCTGCTTTTCAAAAAGATTAATCCTTATTTAGCAAAAAAACCTTCAAAACATTATAGCAGTTCATTGATTTGTGTCTATAAAAAGGTATAGATCTATTTATGAAAAAAATTAAAATCCTCTATACAATTCCCAACTTTGATACTGCCGGAAGCGGCAAAGTGGTTTATGATTTGGTAAAGGGGCTTGACCCGTCGCGATTTGAGGTACATATTGCCTGTTTCCACGACCGTGGTGCCTTTTTCAAGGAAGTAGAAGCTTTGGGACGACCAATCCATATCGTCAAAACTATAACCAATTATTATCCTTATGTCACGCTTTTCTCCCGTATTTGGTCTATTTCAAGGTTTTTTAGGCGACAGAAATTCGATTTGGTACATTCCTGGCAGTGGAGCAATGATTGGACAGAAGCCGTTGCCGCAAAATTGTCAGGTTCGCGGTGGATTTACACCAAAAAAGCGATGGGTTATGGTAGCAGGCATTGGCGCATCAAAAGCTATTTGGCAGATTTTATCATAACCATCAATGATGAAATGCGCCAGTATTTTCCGAACAAAAAGGCACAAGGGCTTATCCCGCTTGGCCTCGATACCGATTATTACAGCCCGATACATTTTCAACATATCCCTTCCGATGGCTTTAGGGTCATCACGGTGGCCAATCTGGTACCCGTTAAAGGCATAGAAATCCTTATCAAGGCCATAAAACTTTTGGACGACCCAAATATAAGTCTATCCATCGTGGGACGCCACACCGATGCCTATGGCGATGAGTTAAAACAGTTGGTTGTTGATTTAGGTATGGAACAACAAGTTGTTTTTCATGGCCCACAGCTTGATGTGCGCCCTTTTTTTGCCAATGCCGACCTATATGTCATCCCAACACTCGATCAAGGCAGAAAAGAAGGTATGCCAATGGCCCTTGTGGAAGCCATGAGTTTAGGAATTCCGGTTCTGGGATCCGATATATCAGGAATCAATTTTGTACTTAAAGATTTTAAACATTTGTTGTTCGGCGCGGGGAATGCTCTTGAGCTCTCAAAAAAAATTCGGGACATCAGGTCATTACCGTCACAAGAACGATTGGCCATGGGTGATTCTTTGAGAGCTTATTGTTTAACAAACTTTACCCTTCAGGGTTTTGTGTCAGCACATGAAACGCTTTACAGGAAACTGTTGCAATAAATAATTCCATTGTATAATTCCAATGTCGAAATATAACAAACACCTCATAATCGTTGGTACCGCCCGGAGCGGTACCAGTTGGTTGAGCGAAATCATTGCCACACAATACCGCTACCGATTGTTGTTTGAACCGGACCATGAGTTTAGGACTTTAAGGGGAAAGCTCATCTGTGACCGTTTTTTCCTGAACGAGCAGCAAGCGGGTGTTGATGCCATAAAGTATATGAGACAGGTGTTTGCCAATCATGTGGATTGTGATTGGATTGGCCAGGTGAGCAACCGTAAGTTCAAGCGTCACCTATGGCCGTTTGTTCCCAAACGTTACATCATCAAGTTTGTCAGGGCCAATCTGTCGGCAGTGTTCATGAATGCTTATTTTGATATACCTGTGGTGCATATCCTGCGCAATCCTTATGATGTAATCCATTCGCAAGAGCGTGTCAAATTTCCTTGGTTGTACGACCTGTCCAAGTTTGCTGCCCAGCCCATTTTGGTCAGTTTGGTACAGGCACATTTCCAATATGATATTACCCAATGGGAGCAATGCACGGCTATTGAGAAGTTGGCCCTGCGCTGGTGTTTGGAAAATGTAATCCCCTTGGAGGTACTGGGCGGTTACAAGGGCCGTGCCTTGGTCATAAGATATGAGGATTTAAAGAACGATATCGGCTTGTTTTATGATTTGTGCAATACTTTTGATTTGGTGCCTCGGGAAGATATCGAAAGAGTTTACAAACGACCCTCCAGCAAGACCCACCCAAAGAGTACAATTGCAGGTGCTTCCAAAGAACTGTATGGGACCTTGTCCCAAGAGAGTTTATCGGAAATAAATACGGTTTTGGATGTATTCAAAACCAAACTGTACCAAAAGCATCATACTTGATGGAGATTAAAGTAAATATTAATGATTGATTAGTAGCGGCACCCCCAGTTTTTTGGTTGTTGAGAGTGGATTTTTTTTTATTCAAATAGGTTTCTTGTCTATAAAAAGTTGTTTCTTTGATATTTGAATTTATCATTTTAAAATGTCGGAAAATACTTTTGCAATCCCAATTATTCCCAAAAAGCCAACTTTTATTGGCAAAAAAGACAATTTGGATCTAAAGGCAATTTGTGTTTTTTCTGCTTTAGGATTCTTTTTGGATGATGATACGTATTATGTAGGCCAAAAAGTATTGAAGCCTGCAACAAAATATGTTATTGATGAGCAGGGCAATATACTTTCAAAAGAACACTATTTCAAATGGCATTACAACCCGAAGGAACGTGCTCTTAACCAAATTACCGAAGAGTTTGCCCACCTTTTTGAACAGATTCTATCAGAGCAATCCCGGAATAATAAAGTAATCCTACCACTTTCAGGCGGCTTGGACAGCCGTACCCAAGCCTGCGGACTTAAGCATATTGGAGCAGCGGTGAGCTCATATAGTTATAGTTTTTCGGGAGGGCACGACGAGACACAGTATTCCCAAAAAATAGCAACCGCCTGCAATTTCCCTTTTCAGGGTTGGAAAGTTCCCAATGGCTATTTGTGGGATAACATAGCGGTTTTGGCAAAAATAAACGGCTGTTATTCAGAGTTTACACACCCCAGGCAAATGGCATTTATCGAAAAGTATGCTTCTATGGGCGATGTTTTTTCTTTAGGCCATTGGGGCGATGTACTCTTTGATGATATGGGTGTGACCGATGATCTGCCTTTCGAGCGCCAAATAGAAATCCTGTTTAAAAAAGTGGTAAAAAAAAGCGGTATGGAATTGGCATCCGCACTTTGGGAGCAATGGGGTTTGGAAGGGAATTTTAAAGATTATCTCTACGAGCGACTAAAATCATTGCTCCTGAAAATCAATATTCCCGAGAGTGCCAATGCACAGATCAGGGCATTCAAAAGCATATATTGGGCGCCAAGGTGGACCAGCATCAATCTGGCGGTCTTTGAGAGCCAACGACCCATTGAGCTCCCATATTACGACAACAAGATGTGCGAATTTATTTGCTCCGTTCCTGAAAAGTATTTGGCAGGAAGGCAAATACAGATCGAGTACTTAAAAAGGCGCAATCCCCAATTGGCCAAAATCACTTGGCAGGCACAAAGACCATTCAACCTTTATAACTATCGGTACAATAAAGTTCCGTATAATTTGCCCTATCGGTTTTTTGACAAGACCAAACGAACCCTTAACCCGCAAAAGTATGTGCAACGCAATTGGGAATTGCAGTTTTTGGGTGAAAAAAATGACAGGCATCTGCAAAATAGTTTGTTTGGAAACGATGAGATGAATCGCATGATTCCAAAAACATTATCTTTAGGTTTGTATAACAAATTCAAGACAGAAGATGCGGTTTATTATTCGCATCCGGTAAGCATGCTTTTGACCTTGTCTATGTTTTTTAACAAAAGAGCCCAATAATTTTGTATGGACATTTACATACCTCCAATCAATTTTTCAAATCACAACAGGCAAACACTGTTTATAGTGACACGTCCATTTTACACACAAAATGGTTGGGTAAATGATGAGAGCGTAAAAAAACATTGGCAGGTTTCCAATATGTTTAGATATACATCAAATATTGAAGAAGCCAATGCCTTGTTTATTCCATGTCCCATAAATACGTATTCCAGACAAGAATTAAAGGGGTTTAATGCACTCTGTGCCCTGCAAAACATACCTGGTTACGGTTATATATCGGGTGATTTTGGAAAACAATACCCAGAATTTTCAAACTTGACCTATTTCAGGATGGGTGGATTTAAGTCGCAATTGAACAGCAAGAACAGAGGGTTTCCGGTTTTCTTATCAGACGGTTATGAAAGAATTTATAATAAAAGCAACATGGAAGTCAGGCCTAAAGGAAGAAAACCGGTAATAGGTTTCTGTGGACATGCCAATGCTTCTGTACCAAAATATTTGAAGGAAAAACTCACTTTTACCAAAGAAAACTTCAAACGATTCATCGAAAAACCCTTAAGGAAAGATTACGAACCGTTATTTTCATCAGCCTATCAAAGAGCTGCCCTACTGAAGCCGATTGAAAATTCGTTGGCCGTCACTGCAAATTTTATTTATAGAAAGCGGTACCGGGCCGGCGTCGCTACGGCAAGTGAAAGACAAAAAACCAATAGGGAATATTTTGACAATATCCTCAATTCTGATTATATTGTGTGTGTGAGAGGCGGTGGGAATTTTTCGGTAAGGCTCTACGAAACCTTGATGATGGGCAGAATCCCCATTTTTGTGAACACCGATTGTATGCTGCCTTTTGAAGACACCATTGATTGGAAGAAACATACGGTTTGGGTAGAATGGAAGGATCGAAAAAACATCGCCAAAATAACTGATGAATTTCATAATGCCTTGAGCGACCACGAATTTGAACAATTACAGATCAGCAATAGGAAACTATGGAAAGAAACACTTTCTGTAAGCAATGTTCTGAAAATGATATTGACAAAATGACATTCTATGGGTTTCAAAAAATATTTGAAAGCCAATTTGAAGCACCAAAAGCAATGCGCAATGACCAAGCAGAAACCCCTTAAGATTGCCGTCTATTCCGGTGAAGTCCCGAGCACCACTTTTATCGAACGGCTCATCGACGGGCTGGCCGAGGCTGGTCATACCATTTATCTGTTTGGTGCAAGGACAGGCCGCGTGGGCTATAGAAATGGGGTAAAAAATGTTTCCTATAAGCAAAATCGCCTTTATAAATTGCTTTACCTTGCGCATTATACCATCCTCCTATGGATGTTTAGGCCTAAGGACAAACGGCAGTTGGATGCTCTGCTAAAAACGCGATCTAAAACCCTGCTTTATGAAAAGGTAAAGTGCTATCCTGTTTTATGGCACCGACCTGATATATTTCACATACAATGGGCCAAAGGATTGTCAGACTGGATGTGGGTCCGGGATTTTGGGATAAAAATTGTAGTAAGTTTTTTGGGCACACATATCAATTATTCGCCAATCACGATTCCGGAAATTGGCTTGATGTATAAAAAGCATTTCCCAAATGTTGACGGTTTTCATGCAGTTTCAAAGGCCATAGCTTTAAAGGGAACATTATATGGAGCTGATAGAAATAAAATAAAAGTAGTATATAGTGGTATGGATTTGGACACCCTTGATTTGCATCAAGAAACGCCAAAAAATGAAATATTCAAGATGATATCCGTTGGCAGGGCACATTGGGTAAAGGGATATACTTACGCAATAGATGCATGTAAAATTTTAAAGAATTCAAATTTCCTATTTGAATATACGATCGTTGGTGGTTTGGGCGATTTGGAGTTGGAACATCAAATTCACGATTTGGGGCTCGCCAATGAAGTCAAGCTTATGGGACGCTTACCGTTTGAAAACATTAAACACTACATAAATAGGGCAGATGTTTTATTGCTTCCAAGTGTGGAAGAGGGAATAGCAAATGTGGTGTTAGAAGCAATGGCGTTAAAAACTATCGTTCTGTCAACAGATTGTGGAGGCATGAATGAAGTGATTGAAAATGGTAAAAACGGTTTTTTGATCCCGGTCAGGGATCCAGAAGCAATGGCAGAGGCTATTTTTCACCTCAAGACCATACCAACAGAAGTAAAACAGGACATTGTAAATAGAGCAAAAAAAACTGTCGATAGACAACACTCCGAAAGACAAATGGCAGAAGGGATAATCGAGCTCTATGAACGTACAATGCAAACATAATAAAGGAACTTAAAATTGAAATTGCCCTGATAGAGACTAAATCGGTTCCTGTAAACAGGACATTGAATATCGGATAGGATTATAAACACATGTAAGTCAATAGAAAATTGTCAATGGCCCACACTAATCAAAGCATAGCATTGGTGCTCTCGCAAGCTCCCGGATATTCCGAAACATTTTTTAAGAATAAGATTTATGGCTTGGAGTCAAATGGTTTTGAAGTGATTTTGTTTTTGGATTATATAGGACCTACCGAATTTTCTTGCAAAATTGTACAAACTACTTCGTTTAACGGTAATCTGTTCAACGATACTATATATTCTGTCAAATCGCTTTTCAATTGTTTGTTTGTGTACCCCAAACAAAGTTTAAAGCATTATCGCCTTGACCGCAAAAGTGGGTTTTCTTTCTTTGCAAGTTTGAGGCGCCTTGTTCTGAACCAACGTTTTTTTGCATACCGTGTTGATTGGCTGCATTTTGGGTTTGGGATGTTAGCTGTTGGAAGGGAAAACATCGCTGAAACAATAGGTGCTAAAATGGCTGTCAGTTTTCGCGGGTTTGATCATTATCTTTCCCCCATCAAGCATCCGGGATGTTATGATTTATTGTTCAAGAAGCATTTAAAATACCATGTGCTTTCAAACAGCATGAAACAAGACCTGGAAGATCGCGGTATCATGCCTAACAGTATAATGGTTATCACACCTGCCATTGACACGGATTTCTTTTCATTACATGTACGGGACAAACCAACATCTGTACTGCAACTTGTAACTTTGGCAAGGCTACATTGGATTAAAGGTTTAGACTATACACTTCGGGCATTGGCAATTTTAAATTCCCTAAACGTACCATTCCATTATACGATAATTGGTGATGGCGACCAAAAAGAGCGATTGTTGTTTACGGCACATCAGCTCGGTATTTTCGACCGAGTCAGCTTTGTGGGTAAATTGCCGCAAGAGGAAGTCAAATCTTATCTTGAACAAAGTGATATTTACATACAATACAGTATTCAAGAAGGGTTTTGCAATGCTGTTTTGGAAGCCCAGGCCATGGGCTGCCTCTGCGTGGTAAGCGATGCCGAAGGGTTGTCCGAAAATGTGCTGGACGGTGTAACTGGATGGGTGGTGCCAAAACGAGAGCCAAAGGCTTTGGCCAAAAAAATCCTGGAAGTATCACAATTGTCGGACTCCAAGAAACAACAAATCAGGGAAGTTGCCATTGACAGGATAAAAAGGGAATTCAGTGTTGAACAGCAGATAGGTCACTTTATTGATTTTTATAAGAATTTTTAAAATTCAATATGCTATATTAATGTAGAAGCCTTATTATTGCATCAAAATAAAGCGCATTATGACCTTCTATGAATGGCTGCAATGGTTTACTTTTCCTGTACGGACAGTGCATTTGCAAACAGTTAGGAAAGACATTAAGGTATTGGTTTCGAAATCCCGGAAAAAACAAAGCATACTTGATGTTGGGGGAAGAAAATCGCCATACACAATTGGTATGAAGGCAGATATAACATTATTGGATGTGCCACAGGAAGAAGGTACTCGAAAAGACCTCAATTTGGGTTTTACTGACAATATTTTGAAAAATATCCAGAAAAAGCGTTCCAATATCTCAAACCTGATCATTGAAGACATGACCAAATCGACATTGCCCGATAATTCCTATGATGCCGTGCTTTGTGTCGAGGTCATCGAACATGTAGAAGACGATGATGTGTTTGTCAAAAACATATCTAAAGTTATTAAGCCCGGTAGCTGGGCCTATTTTACGACACCTAATGGCGACTATATAAAAAACGAGGGTCCGGGAAAAAACCCCGACCATGTTCGCCACTATACCAAAGAAGAATTGCACGCATTGCTACAACGGCATTTTGATAAGGTTGAGGTACACTATGCAGTAAAGACAGGAAAGTACCGTGTCATGGGTTTAAAAGGGTTTAAGAAAAACAAACCTTTCAGGGCTCTTGCCTCAATTTTTGGAAATATTGTAAATAAAGTACAATCACAAGGCCTTAAAGACAGTAAAAACGGTACGGCGCATCTTGTCGCCATTGCTTTTAAATAAGAACATGTGTCGTAAATAAAACAGTAGCCGGCATTTTTGTTACTAATAATACCTCTGTGAAGCTAATGGGAAAAAACAAAATCTTTGTTGTAAGTTTACATAAAACAGGAACTACTTCTGCTGCAAGCTTTTTTGAAAACATGGGGTATTTGGTTACCGGTCCCGATACCCATTTATTTGTGCCTGCCCTCAAAAACGATTTCCGGGAGATCGATAAATTTTTGGAGTCATACGATATGTTCCAAGACGACCCATGATATATGATTTATCCTTATTTAAGTCAAAAATACCCGAATGCCAAATTTGTGTTTTTAGAACGGGATGAGGCCTCTTGGCTAAAGAGTGTGCAAAATTTTTATGGCCACGATAGGTATAACAATGCGATAAGACGGATGTTTTATGGAAATGCCGATACCATTTTGTGTGCTGATAAATATTTGGAAAAATATAGAGATCACAACAGGGAAGTGAAGGCGTATTTTAAATCTTCCGAAAATTTTATTTCTATATCAATATCCAACAATGAAGATGCCATTAGATTGCAAAAATTTTTGGGTGAACCTGTTAGATTTAAAAAGTTTCCACACAAAAACAAAGCGAATTTAAATAAAACTGAACGAAAAAAGAAGAAATTTGCCAACTTGTTCTATGGTTGGTTTGGATTGAAGCAGGTTTTGAAGAAACAACTTAAGCGTTATATGGGTTATACAAATTTTGTGAACTTTAGAACGAAGGTCAGATTTGTTAGGGCCAAAATAAGATTGTTTGTACTAAAAGTCATACATCTAAAATGATTTTTGTTAAATATATAAATGCAAATATTTGGCAATTTTTTTTTAAATGTCAGCTGACACTCTTGGATTGTATTCCCCAAAAAGCGTTATCACTGTTTTATAATTCCATAAAAAGATGTTACTTTGGGTTTTATGAAGAACCATAAAGTCATCGTCATCGGACTTCCCAAAACCGGTACCAGCACATTGGCCGCCATGCTGCGTATGCTTGGTTATACGGTCAATGGCCCTGAAATCCGATATGCCCGTGGCGATTATGGCTTTTTGGACCAACAATTTCAGGATTTTGACGCTTTCCAAGATTATCCTTGGTGTTTTGAATGGCAACGGTATATTGATGACCCATCGGTAAAATATATTGTCCTCAAGCGAGATAGGGAGTCGTGGTGGCGCAGTTTTTATGAATCTTACGGTAAGAAAGACAGTAAGTATCTGTCTTATTCTTATATGAATCTGTCAAAAACCCCAGAAAACAGGGACGCTTTCTTGAATTTTTTTGATGCGTATTATGCCGAGGTCGCACAGCAAGCCACAGAATTTCCAAAACGTTTTATAATTCTGAATATCGGCGATTTTGAATGGAAGGATTTGTGTGCTTTCTTAAACGAGCCGTTGCCCAAAACCGTTTTTGGGCAGGTTGCCAGAAAGCCGCATGTCAATAAGCAAAATTTTAAATTTATAGGTACAAGACGTTATAAAATAATAAAGAATATTAAAAAGCGCATTATTTTGGTCATTGGCAGTAATAGATGGCACAAGCTTATTGTCTTTCTTCGGAAAAATAACCTGATAAAATGAAAGTAGTATTGTTCAACACGTACAACAAAAGTTTTTTGTCCGATTTTTTTGTGGAGTTTTCAGGTATGCTCTCAAATTTTGGACACGAGGTCTGTATCGTATCGTTAAAGGGACGAGCTTCTGAATTGAAACTCGATACGGGTGTAACGGTCAAGATATTAAAGAAAGGAAACAAGCTTGGCAATTTAATCAAGATCTATAAAATCATTAAGGAATCCCGACCCGATGTAGTCATATCGAATTTTAGCCTTTCCAATCCGGCTATTCTCGCAGCCAAACTATTAGGAATCAAACACAACATTCTGTGGTTCCATACACTTAAAGCCCAAATGAATTTTAGCCCACAGAGCATTTTCATAAAATCTTTGTTTATGAATATGACCACTGCCATTATAACCAACTCTTTTGAACTCAAGGAAGAAGTTGCGTCTGCATACAGGCAAAAGGGAAGCAAAATCCATGCACTGCCCTTTACGACCTCTATCCTAAACTATGAAAAACAAGTTTTGCCAATTGTCAAAGAAGCAGGGAAGATATATGTGGGTTGCCCCGGAAGGTTGCATCCAGACAAGAACCAAGGAATATTGGTGGATATGCTCAACGGTGCAAAGCATAGAGGATTGGTGTTATGTTTAGCAGGAAAGATTGATGAAGATATTGTTAGGAAACACCCCTTATACAACAATTATAAAGATCAAATACTCTATCTTGGAAATTTGAACCGTGAAGAAATGGTTGGGTTTTACGAGCAGATGGATGTCATAGTTCTCCCGAGTTTCAACGAATCTTTCGGTTTAGTGTTTATAGAAGCCATTGCGCTCGGGGCCAATACGTTGGTTTCTAATCGTTTTGGTGCTTTGGGGTTTGTTTATGATGATTTTTCAAGAATAGTTTTTGACCCCCAAAACAGCAGCGATCTCATCGAAAAATTAGATAATGTCATTAATGACCCACTGCCAAAATCATATTTTGTGACTTTGTATCAACATCATTTTTCATTGGAAGAAATAATAAGGAAATTCATTTCGATAATCAAATAAAACAGTCATACAGTGAGATTTTGATTTTTTTACGGAAACTATAACATGAAAGCGATAAGAGCACAGTCATCATTTATATATTCGAAAGCTATATTGGATTAGGCAATATAAAGTATCTGAAGACTAAAATTTTTTAATTGATAAAGGTAGATTATTATGAGAAGACAAATTCGAAAATTGTTTAGAAATGTAGGGTATGATATTATTTCTTTCAAAAAAGTAATCTCGATGATCCAATAAATAAAGTAAAAATACCAGTTAGTACAATAGATTTGTTTGTCAAAGATAAGCAGATTGCATATATTGATGTATTAAAAATAGATACTGAAGGGTTTGAAATGGAGGTTTTAAAAGGCGCAAATGAATGTCTGATCAAGGAACAAATTGGGATGATATTTATGGAGGTCAATTTCGCTAATTCGCACATTGGAGCGGCATCATTTGTTGATTTATATCAATTTCCTTTGCAGTATGGTTTTGAGCTAATTACTATTTATCCCATAGTCCATAGGAAAAATAAAGCGGTTTATACCAATATCCTGTTCAAGCATAAAAATTATTAACGTAAGTTTTTTTTATATAACCAAGTTATGTTAAGAGTAGTCGATTTTGTGAAATAAGTATGTTGAAATATTTCTTTAAAAGCATGAAAGAGCATTATATGGCAGTGTAATTAAAAAGTAATTTTAAAGCAGCAAAAATCACGATTTTGTCATAAAACGCAGTAAGAATTGGGTTTGCATTCACAAAAAAGACATCCAAATTACAAAAGCGTCAGACCGCACCATTATGTTCAATGCTTTCAACCCTTTGCCGGGTCTATGATACAACATATTAGTTTTTTGAAATTATGCAATGAAACAGCGCATCCTCATCATCTATAGCCATAACCAAGGCCTTTTGTCCGGTTTTTACCAAGAACTGTCCGGGATGCTTGCTGATGACGGGCATGCGGTTTTTAATTTTAGCATCAAGCAGAAGCGTGCCGATTTTGAAGTTTCGGGTGTCCAAGTGATTGTACGGCCCAAGCGTAACCTTTTGGACAATTACTTCCAAATATTCAAGGTCATACGGCAAACAAAACCCGATGTGGTAGTCTCAAACTTTGGTTATATCAACCCCGCGCTTTTGTGCGGAAAGCTCCTGGGAGTTCCAAGGAACATCGCCTGGTTCCATACCGCATTTTCCCACTCCAAGCGCCATTGGTTCCATGTTTGGTTCAAAAAGCAATGTTTTAGACTGGCCGATGTGGTTATTACCAATTCTGAAACGTTGAACCGCGATATGATACGATATTATGGGGTCAAACCCCAACAATTGTGCCCCATTCCGTTTTGGACCCATATCGATGCGCTAAAAGCCGGTGATGTTCTGTTGGGCCCAATCCCACAGGATGTTTTAAAAATTGGTTGTCCCGGAAGGTTGGTCATCGATAAAAACCATGCTGTCGTTGTGGAAGCTTTAGCAAAAATTGACAAACAATACCCGTCATGGCAAATGTATATTGCCGGCGACGGCCCTGACAGGTCCCAACTGCAAGAAAAAATAAGTGCCTCACATTTAGACCAAAAGGTAACATTTCTTGGTAATTTATCGGCAGAAGCCATGAAACGGTTTTACCAATCCATGGACCTTATTGTCTTGCCAAGTCTGCACGAAGCCTTTGGGTTGGTGTTCATTGAAGCCATCGCTCTTGACACACCGGTACTTGTATCAAAAGCTTTTGGGGCATTGGATTTTATTGACACAAAGCAGTTTGATGTCAGCGCTTTTGTTTTTGATCCTGAAGATTCCGATGCATTGGCTGCAAAACTGCTGCCTTATTTTTTTGGAAAAGGCTTGGATGCGGCCTATTTTAAATCGGTTTATTCCGGTACTTTTAGCAAATCACACATTTACTTAAAAATAAAACAGGCCATCATTGGATCATATTGATTAGTTTTGCGGTCATAACTACCATAAATAAGCAGCATTTGCGACGTCATAAACCCGAAACATATAGAGGTATTTCATTTTTTTGGTGTAGCAAAGGCATTGTTGCAACCTTACAACTTCCAATTCTTGCCTGATGCCGTTTCAGTTTTTGTCATATTTGCAACCTACATCCTACTTTCGGAGATTAAAAAATTCGGGCAATTCGCAATATCCAAAGGTTGAGGCTCTGCCAAAAACGGAGTTGTCCTATCTGAAAGAGGATGCCTCTTATGAGCACCCCATGTCCGTAGCATACGATTTATCATGGCAAGCCGTACAGGGCGGTTATGTGGGCGATGCCGAAACATATCGTGAATTCCAAGCTTTGCCCGTCATTGACAATTATCGGTTTGCCCGAAAAAATTTTCACCCTGCTTGGGTTTTTTATGTATTGATGCTTCGTTTGGTAAGTTTGCACAACCCCGTAAAGGAGATAGGGTCGTGGTGGAATACCAGAAACGTGACCCGAAGCGGCATCAAACAAGTCCCGGATTTATATAAAGATTGGGATGGGTACCAATCTGGCTTACTGACGCAAAGGCCATTGGTCAGTGTGGTCATCCCTACACTTAACCGTTATGGCTATTTAAAAGATGTTTTAAATGATTTTGAACTTCAGGATTATAAAAATTTTGAAGTCATTGTCGTGGACCAATCCGATGCATTTGATATTGGGTTTTATGATCAATTTGATCTAAATATCCATGTCATCCAACAAAAAGAAAAAGCCCTGTGGCTGGCACGGAATATCGCCGTCAAACAAGCCAAAGGTACCTTGGTAGCCCTTTCGGAAGACGATGTGCGCATCCAACCCGATTGGATTTCAAGCCATATCAGATGCCTCGATTATTTTGCCGCAGATGTTTCAGCGGGTGTGTTTTACCCAGAAGGAAAATCGATGCCGAAAGAGCGATCGTTTTTTGCGGTAGCTTCGCAATTTGCAACCGGCAATGCCATGTTGTACAAAGAGGTCTTTAAGAAAGTTGGGCTCTTTGACCGTCAATTTGAAAAACAGCGTATGGGTGATGGCGAATTCGGGATGCGTATTTATTTGTCCGGTTTCAGGAGTGTTTCTAACCCTTATGCTTCCTGTGTGGATGTCAAGGCCGGGGTTGGAGGTTTGAGGGACATGGGAAGTTGGGATGCTTTCAGGCCGTCCAGCTTTTTTGCCCCACGTCCCATACCGAGCGTTATTTATTTTTACAGACGTTATTTTGGTGACAAAGCCACAAGGCTGGCACTTTTAAAGACCGTTCCTATTTCTCTTTTTCCCTATCAATTGAAAAAAAACAGGCCTTTGTTGCTCGTTGCCGCATTGCTTTCCATCGTTATTTGTCCCATAATCTTGTTACAGGTGCTGGCTTCATGGCGATTGGCAAATAAAATGCTAAAGCAAGGACCGATTATTGAAATTTTTGAATGAATGCCAAGCTTAAACATATTATGATTGTAACCTCCGAATTTCCCCCATTGCCGGGCGGTATCGGCACCCATGCATACCAGTTGGCATTACATTTGTCCCGGAAAGGCTATCGGGTATCGGTTGTTGCAGACCAAAGGGCAAAGCAGGTAGAAGACGAACGTGACTTTGACCGTAACCTGCCATTTGAGGTCAGACGTGTCCGGATACGCAGTTTTAGGCCCATCATGTACCTCAACCGTATTTGTCTTGTTTTTCAGAACCTTCGCCACACCAGCCATGTGATTGCTACGGGTAAGTTCTCTCTTTGGAACGTTGCCCTCTGCACACTGATTTTCAAACGCCCTTCACTTGCCGTCATCCATGGTACCGAAGTAAACTATAAGGCGCCATTGTTGCGTCGCTCCATCGCTATGGCATTGCGCCGATTTTCGGCCGTTGTTGCCGTTTCACATTATACCAAAGGCCTGATAGCACATCTGAACCTTCCCGTAGCGGTCATCCCCAACGGCATCGACCTTGACGGTTGGGTACGGCCAAAATCATCAAAGAAGCCATTGGCGGGTTCACCGGTACTTACTACGGTAGGGCGGGTAAGTGCCCGAAAGGGGCAGCTTCAGGTCATAAAGCTATTACCACATTTATTGAGCCGTTTTCCGGAACTGCACTATCATTGCGTAGGCATTATGGGCGAAGCAGCCGAATTTATCAAGATTGCAGAGAAACTTGGTGTGGCATCCCGAGTGACGTTTCATGGAAGTGTTGCGCATGACACGCTGCTTGATTTTCTGGCACAGACCGATGTTTTTGTGATGATGAGCGTGGAAAGCACTACGGGTGATGTTGAAGGTTTTGGCATTGCCATTCTTGAGGCCAATGCGATGGGCGTTCCCGCTATCGGTGCGACTGGCTGCGGAATTGAAGATGCCATTAAACAAGGAACATCCGGTTTTTTGGTTCCCAACGGGGATGGCAAGGCTTTTGGGGATGCTTTAGAACATATTTTGAATGCCAAAGACACATTTTCTGATAGTGCCAGGCAATGGGCCGCTGCCCACGACTGGAACGTAGTGGTGGAACAATATTTGGAGCTGCTTGACAAAACAGGAAGTGGTTTAAGTTGAAGTGTTAAACGGGTCTTCGACAAGCTCAGACTGACAAGTTCAGACTGACAAGTTAAAGTTCTTAAACGGTTCGAAATTAAAGACCAAACTTTGTCCCGCTGAGCCTGTCGAAGCGGAACCAAAGCACTTTAAAATTAAGGAACAATGAAGTACTATTACGTTTATATCGTAAAATGCAGTGACAATTCCTACTATACAGGATTTACAAACGATTTGGATAGAAGGATCAATGAGCATAATTCAGGTTACAACAAAGAGTCTTACACCTATCCAAGGCGACCGGTAGAGTTGAAATGGTATGAAATGTTCACCGACCCAAGCCAAGCGATCATAGTGGAAAAGCAAATAAAGGGGTGGAGCAGGCGCAAAAAAGAAGCCTTGATTTGTGAAGATTGGGATCGATTGGTGGCGTATTCCAAAAATTATACTGAAAATGGTAAGGATGGGTCTTCGACAAGCTCAGACTGACAAGTACAGGTT